>OHWL01000475.1_pt1 | contig 9703 bp, 9 predicted proteins | sample 1579711 | NCBI WGS metagenome assembly OHWL01 (sample SAMEA3882523, study PRJEB24775) | human gut metagenome | biome: human-associated habitat; feature: intestine environment; material: feces | place: Netherlands | collected 2009/2010 | reverse complement strand
TGTTGATTGCCCACGGAAGAATGATTTCTAAAAATTACAAATTTGAAAAGAAATGAAGGAAAAGAAAAGTGAAAGAGTATTCAAAAGGTATTTATGTGAAATTTAAACCGGAGGAGGTGGAAATACTGCATGATCGGATGAAGGAAGCCGGAGTTCAAAATATGAGTGCGTATATCAGGAAGATGGCGATAAACGGGTATGTAATAATCCCTGAATGGCCTGATTTGAACCGGGTAATATCTTTACATGCAAGGATTAGTAATAATCTCAATCAGTATGCTAAGAAAGCAAATGAAACGGGGAAGCTGTATGAAGAGGATATTGCAGAAATAAAAAAGATACTGAGAAAGGCTGAATATACAGAGGATGTACCAGAAAAAATTACAGAGACGGTGTGGAAGGAAGAGGAGTCTGAGTATATGTCGATTCCTGTGGAAAATAAGAAAAAAGGGATCCTGCGTTTGTGGCAGCAAAAAGAGCAGAACATATTTGGAAGGATCCGTAAATTATTACAAGGGGGAAAAATACCGGAGAAAAAAGTGGAGCCATTTGTATTTGAACCGGAACCAGAAATTAACATGCACCAGCAGAATCCAACGGTTTTACTTGCTGATCTACCCAAAAAGGAATATGGAATACTAAAATATGAAGGAAATGGCACCTGCAGTGAACTTTCGATAGATCATACCCCATATATTATAGGAAGTGAATTGGATTGTGATGGTGTGATACCGAGTGGAACAGTGAGCAGGCATCATGCGCGGATCACCAGAAAAGGGGAGGTTTACTTTATAGAGGATCTTAATTCTTCCAATGGGACCATGGTAGGCGGAGAGTTACTGAATTGCAGGGTAAAAATGAGCCTTCAGGCGCAGGAAACGGTTATGTTTGCGGACGAAAAGTTTAGATTTATTTAAGAAAATAAAAAGACATACATATTTGCAATCTTTTTTTGCTACGTTATAATGAACTTTAGCGAGTTCATATTATGTGTGGAAAACATGCACAATAAATACGGCTATAATTAAATCAGAGGGCAAATATATGAACAGAGAGATAGAACAGGCAATACTTACAGAAGGTTACCGGTTTTGCAGGGTACAGCCGGAAAATATCGGCGTTTTTTATAAATACTACCAGCAGGGATTTCATGTGGTAATGATGATATCGCTGGAAGATACACAGGCTTTGACAGTAGAACAGCATCAGGTAATGCAGGAACGTGTGATGGATCTGTTTTATCATCCGCAGGGAAGACTTGCAGATTTTCCGGAAGGCTATCCGGTTTATCATGTGGAATTGCTTACACTGCTGTCTGGTAATAATACGGATATGATGCATCAGTTATGCTGTATGCAAAAAAATGTCTGGGGTTACGACATGAAGCAGGGCAGACTGATCATTTATGAGAATCAGCCGGGGGATTTCTGGGGACTTAAAAATGCACTGGAGAATTGCAGAGCCGAATCAAAAAGTACCGGAAGTACAAATCCAGGTTTTTCTCTGAAGGGACTCTCCTATACTACGATAGCGATTGCTGCCATAAATGTGATCGTATATCTGATACTGGAAATTCTGGGAGATACGCAGGATCCGTTTTATATTGCATCCCATGGCGGAATGTACCCGGAGTTCATACAGATCAATCATCAGTGGTGGAGGATATTTACAGCGATGTTTATTCATTTTGGTTTACCACACCTGGTAAACAATATGGTAATATTCTGCTGTGTTGGATCGAGACTGGAGCGGGCAGCAGGTCATTTTAAAATGTTTGTAATATACATGTTATCCGGAATTGGTGGAGGATTATTATCCTATTTTATGATGTTATACAGCGGAGATTATGCAGTATCAGCAGGCGCATCCGGTGCGGTGTTTGGCACGATTGGCGGTTTGATCTGGGTAGTGATAAGACATCGGGGCAGATTTAAAGGTTTAACGGTAAAAGGAATGATCCTTATGGCGGTATTGAGTCTGTACTATGGTTTTTCCACAATTGGAATTGATAACTGGTGTCATGTTGGAGGAATTCTTACCGGATTTCTTGCGGCGATGATTTTATACCACAAAAAAGTGGAAAATTGTTGATTATAAGAATAAAACTTTATATACTGAAAACAGTATTTGGTGAACATGCAGGAAGAGGTAGAATATGAAAGTAAACATTTATTATGGTGGACGGGGATTGTTAGATGATCCTACATTATATGTGTTGAACAAAATGGAAGAAGTATTGCAGGAACTTCGCGTGACAGTGGAACGCATTAATATTTATGAGCATAAAAATGAGATCGCAACGCTTCCGCAAACGATGAAAGATGCGGATGGTATTATTCTTGCGACCACCATCGAGTGGCTTGGGATAGGCGGCTACATGCAGCAGTTCCTGGATGCCTGCTGGCTGTATGGCGATAAGGAAAAGATAAAAACGACTTATATGCAGCCGATTGTCATGTCTACAACATATGGAGAGCGCGAGGGCGAACTGACATTGCAGAGTGCATGGGAGATTTTAGGTGGACAGCCATGCCCGGGACTTTGCGGATATGTTGAGGATCTTGTCAGTTTTGAGATGAATAAGGACTATACCGTTCTGATTGAGAAGAAAGCAGAAAATCTTTACCGGACGATCTCGCAGAAAGTAAAATGTCTTCCAACCAGCAATCAGGCAGTAAAACAGACCATATTAAGGACTCCTCAGTTAGAGCTTACCCCACAGGAGAGTGAGCAGTTGTCAAAGTATGTGTCGGATGACACATATGTGAAAAAACAGAAGGAAGATATCGAAGAACTTGCAACGATGTTTAAGGGAATGCTTGGTAAGTCCGAAAAAGAGGATGAAGAGGCTTATATTGAAACATTTCGTGCACAGTTTGCACCGCAGCCAGAATTTAGGGCAAGATATCTGTTTATTATAGAGGGCAGGAAAAAACCGCTGTTTCTGGAAGTAAATGAAGGCGAGCTTACCATTCACTATGGCCAGGAAGAAAATATTGATGTCTATGCAAAATTAAAACCGGAAGTTATGGACAGTATCGTAGATGGACGGATGACATTTCAGAGAGCATTTATGACAGGGGAAATGACTGCGAAAGGAAACTTTAAGATCCTGCGTATGTTAGATACCATGTTTAATTTCGCACATTGATGCACAAAATCTGCAGGACGTCGCAGCAAATACGTTGATTACGCAAATAAAAGGAAGTGCAGATGCACGGAAATGGAGGATAATAGATAAAATGAGAGATGCAAATTGTATTTTTTGTAAAATTATTGGAGGCGAGATTCCGTCCAATACGATTTATGAAGATGATGAGTTCAAAGTAATTCTGGATGCAAGCCCGGCATCAAAAGGACATGCATTGATCCTGCCAAAGGAACATTATGCAGACATTTATGAGATTGATGAAAAGACTGCAGGACATGCAATGCAGCTTGCAAAAAAACTTGCAAAACATATGACGGATGTTTTAAAGTGCGATGGATTTAATATTGTGCAGAATAATCATGAAATTGCTGGACAGACAGTATTTCATTTTCACATGCATCTGATCCCTCGTTATAAGAATGCAAAAAATAATGATATTCTGATCTGGGATCATGAAGAGTTTACACCAGAAGAGATGGCGGAGATCAGAGATTCTTTAAAGATGTAAAAAGATTGCTGAATAATCAGTTTTTTGACAATCGTTATACAACGAAAGAGGAACAGACATATAAAAAATATATATCCGTTCCTCTTATCTTAAAAATCATTTTTTAGATGCGTCTAAAATCAGTCCGATAATCGTATCAATGGAATTACGGCTGTTACTGTTTTCCATTGCCTCAATATATGCTTCCTTTTTGTGGAAGACATGTTCAATTGCTTCAAGAAGTGTTGTGTTTGACAGTTCTTCTTCCTCTAACACATAACTAAATCCCTGGGAACGAAACGAATTTGCATTCAGAATCTGATCTCCACGGCTGGCAGCGGCGGAAAGAGGAATTAAAATATTAGGCTTGCGCAACGCAAGAAGTTCACAGATTGCGTTTGCACCTGCGCGGGAAATGACAAGATCTGCAAGAGCAAACATATCGGAAAGCTCTTTGTTGGCATATTCAAACTGTGCATATCCATCTGTCGCAGTTAATGTATCGTCCAGATTACCTTTTCCACAGAGATGAATCACATTATAATTTTTCAAAAGTTCAGGAAGCAGGCCGCGGATCGCTGTATTTATTACACGGGAGCCGGAACTTCCACCAACGATCAGAATTGTCTGTTTACTGTGATCTTTAAAATGACAGAGCGAAAAAGCAAAGTCGGCATTTCCTGTTAAAAGTTCCTGACGAATCGGGGAACCGGTCAGTACTGCCTTTTCTTTCGGAAGATAAGAAAGTGTTTCAGGAAAATTACAGCAAACTTTTGTTGCGCTCGGAATGGCAAGCTTGTTTGCAAGTCCCGGAGTCAGATCAGACTCATGTATAATGGCAGGAACTTTGCAGTGTTTTGCAGCTAAAACAACTGGGACAGAGACAAAGCCGCCTTTAGAAAAAACGACATCCGGTTTTATCTTTTTTAAAAGCCGGATCGACTGCGCATATCCTTTTAATACTTTAAATGGATCTGAAAAATTCTTAGGATCAAAGTAACGTCTTAATTTTCCAGAAGAAATGCCATAGTAAGGAACACCCTGTTCCTCGATCAGCCGTTTTTCAATTCCTTCATAGGAACCTATATAAGAAATTTCAAAACCTTCATTTCGCAAGGCTGGCATCAATGCGATATTTGGTGTGACATGTCCTGCAGTGCCGCCCCCGGTCATTACGATTTTTTTCATAGAATAATCCCTTTCCTGTAACATTTTGCACTTCCCTATTTATAATACCCTTATGCATAAAAGTCAAGAAAAGACTTATAAAATGGAAAACAGGAAGAGAGAGAATTGATAAAAAGCAAAGAATTGAAAGGGAAAAATGTCGGAAGTTGCGGTCAAAACACGGCCGAAAGACCTTTTCAAATGGTTCTGTTCTTTCTATAATTAATAAGAAAAAGGGACAATACATAAATTTATTGATAAGTCCCGGAAAAGAGAGGTGGTATACATGGAGCAGATGGGAACCTTTATGGCAGAATATGCAGAATGGTTTTATATGGGAAGCAGTATTGTGATATTGATCCTTCTGATTTATGTATTACACAGGATAAAAAAAACAGAGCGAAAAAACCTTATGATGAACAGGGAAATAGAAAAAAGATTGCAGCAAATAGAAAAACAAAACAGACAAAAAGAAACCGAAGATAGAACAGAAAACGAACATGAAAAAATGACCGGTAAAATAAGGCTGAAGGAAGACACTGATTTACACCAGACGCAGGTATTGCAAGGTCTGGAGAAAGGAAAGCAGAATGCAGAGTCCGTGACCGTGATCCATGATGTTATAGAGGAGGTTTTTTCGTAAAATTTGGAATAAAATGTCAGATGCTTGACATTTCATGTTTGCTTTGCTATAATCCTCATTGTAATAAATCCGTAATAATTGTAACAAAGATGAATAAAACGAAACAAAGGTGTAATACTATTTACATAAGATGGTAAACACTGATGGAGGTTTTCTATGAATTTAAGAAAAAGAGCAATCAGCGGAATCATGCTTGCCGGTTCTATGGTAGTGATGTGCGCGATTGCAGATGCAGCCAGTACAGTTTCAGCAGAGGCAGTAGCGGTTGTAGCAGACACAAGGACGGACTTAGCTACAGATGGGACAGCAGGTGTTGTTGCACAGTTAAACCAGATAAACACAGATATAGTGGAGATGGCAGCAGCAGGGATTGAACACTCCCAGACCATACTTGTTGCTTCAGCAGATGAGGAAGCGCAGGCAGTGGAAGATACAGATACATTGGAAAATGCATCTGTAGTACAGAATGAAGCAGCATCCATAGAGGAATCTGCACAGATTGAATCAGAGGAAGATGGCACGGCACAGGATGCGGGTACTACAGAAGATATACAGGAAACAGTTGAAGAAAACGCAACAGATATAGAAAATACAGAAAACACTGAGACCGAGAATACAGAAGAGACAGAAAACATCGAGAATGCTGAGGATGCCGGGAATACAGAGAATACAGAAGATGCTGAGTGGCAGAACCGTCTGATGGCAGATGTTGATGAGTTTTTATATGTCAGGGCATCTGGCGGTGCGGATGCAGAGATTATCGGTAAATTATATAAAGGTGATGTGGCAGACGTTGTCGAGAGCGGAGATACATGGACTCATGTGGTATCCGGTGATGTAGACGGATATGTCAACAATGATTATTGTGTATCCGGTGAGGACGCACTTGCCTATGCACAGGAAAATGTTGAAACAGAGGCACAGGTCAATACGAATGGACTTCGTGTCAGAAATGAAGCGTCCGAGGATGCGTCCGTTATCACTGCAGTTTCCGAAGGAACGACATTGACGGTCGATACAGATGCTGAGGCAGAAGATGGCTGGGTAGCTGTAAAATATAAAGGACAGACCGCATATGTCAGTGCAGATTATGTTACGACAGAACTTGCACTTGGCGAGGCAGTTACAATCGAAGAAGAAAAGGCAGCATTAGCAAAGAAAGCTGAGGAAGAGGCAGCGGCAAAAGCAGCACAGACTACAGAGACATCCACCGTACAGAATGCTTCAGTTTCAGCATCTTATGATGATGTGACACTTCTTGCAGCACTGATCCAGTGTGAAGCAGGAAATGAATGTTATGAAGGACAGCTTGCAGTTGGGGCAGTTGTTATGAACAGACTTCGTTCCGGTGCATATCCATCCAGTATTTCTGGTGTTATTTACCAGAGCGGTCAATTCCCGCCGGCAGGACAGGGAATGGTTGCGAGTATCGCAGCAAACGGACCAAAGAGCAGCTGCGTACAGGCAGCACAACAGGCATTGGGCGGTTCTGATAACACTGGTGGTGCAACCTGTTTCTCAAGAGCAAGTTCCGGACGCGCCGGTGTTGTAATTGGAAACCATGTATTTTATTAAAAACGGCATAATATGATTTTAGACAGGTATTTCGGAAACGGAATACCTGTTTTCGCGTTTTCCTATGTTAAGGAAGAAGCTGTTAAATTATTCAAAAGGGATTGACAGATCACAAAGAACAAAGTATTATTTAAAGGAACTTCATACTGCAATGCTTTAAAGTGAAAAAGAAAAACGCATTATGAACACAATAGATTCAATGTTTTACAGGCAAATCTATTGATATAAATAAAAAAGTCAGCGCAAAGAGTACAAAATGTCTTTTAACAGGATGATATCGATAACTGATATAGAAAAACGGCGCAGAAACGGAGGACAAAATGGAAATGGAAATGGAGTTCTTACGGAAACTTCCGACACCGGCAGAATTGAAGGAAGAATATCCGGTAAGTGCACAGGTTGTTGCAACTAAGGCAGAGCGTGATGATGAGATCCGCGCAATCTTTGAGGGAAAAGAAGATAAATTAATTCTGGTGATCGGGCCGTGCTCTGCGGACAACGAGGATGCGGTAATTGATTATATTTCAAGACTTCGCAAAGTACAGGATAAAGTTGCAGATAAGATTTTTATGATTCCACGTATTTACACGAACAAACCAAGAACGATTGGAATCGGTTATAAGGGTATGCTGCATCAGCCGGACCCGGAAAAAGAAACGGATATGTTAAAAGGAATCATAGCGATTCGCCAGATGCATAAACGTGCAGTGGAAGAGACCGGTTTTACCTGTGCGGATGAGATGTTATATCCGGAAAATCACAGATATTTGTCAGATCTGCTTTCTTATGTAGCAGTAGGTGCACGTTCCGTGGAAAACCAGCAGCACAGACTGACGGCAAGCGGTGTTGGTATTCCGGTAGGTATGAAAAATCCAACCGGCGGTGACATTGCAGTCATGATGAATTCCATCATTGCTGCACAGAACAGCCATACATTTTTATACCGCGGCTGGGAAGTAAAAACACAGGGAAATCCATATACGCATGCAATTTTGAGAGGTTATGTGGATAAATTCGGAAGAAATATTCCGAATTATCATTACGAAGATCTGCAGAATCTGCTGGAGCATTATGAGGATGCCAATTCGTCAAGCAATCCACTTGCAAATCCGGCAGTTATCGTGGATGCAAACCATTCCAATTCCGGTAAGAAATTTGAGGAACAGATCAGAATCAGCAAGGACGTGCTGCATAGCTGTAAGATGTCGGCAGATATTCATAAGCTGGTCAAGGGACTGATGATCGAGAGTTACATCGAGGACGGAAACCAGAAAGTTGGAGAGCACTGCTATGGCAAATCCATTACAGATCCTTGTCTTGGCTGGGAGAAAACAGAGAAGCTTATTTATGAGCTGGCAGAACTGTGGTAAATGCCATGTACCGTATTTTGATTGTAGAAGATGACGAAAGTATAGCACGGAGTGTCAAAACTCATCTGGAAAGTTGGAATTATGAGGTATGCTGTGCCGAAGATTTTTCCAATGTGGCCGGTACGTTCGCGGCGTTTGATCCGCAGCTTGTACTGATGGATGTGAAACTTCCTTTTTTCAATGGCTACCACTGGTGCAGTGAGATCCGTAAAGTATCAAAAGTGCCTGTTATTTTTGTATCGTCCGCGTCGGATAATATGAATATTGTCATGGCAGTCAGTATGGGCGGAGATGATTTTATCGCAAAACCATTTGATCTTGAGGTGCTGACTGCAAAGGTACAGGCAATGCTTCGCAGAACCTATGATTTTACAGGACAGAGTGCTGTTTTAGAGCATAAGGGTGCCATGCTGAATCTGACAGAGGCAGCATTATTTTATGAGCAGGAAAAAATAGAATTGACGAAAAATGAATTTAAGATCCTGCAGGTACTCATGGAAAATAAACAGAAAGTTGTATCAAGAGATACGCTGATGGTAAAATTATGGGAGAGTGACAGTTTTGTGGATGAAAATACGCTTTCTGTCAATGTAAACCGTTTGCGGAAAAAACTGGAATCAGTGGGGCTTTGTGATTTTATTGTAACGAGAAAAGGAATCGGGTATCAGATCGGATGAGCGGAATTATTTCTTATGTAAAAAGAATTGGTGTCTGGCTGTGCATTGTCATTGCATGTGAAACGATCATGATCATCACGATGATGCTCAATAAAATACCATTCGCAGAAATTGGTTATGGAATATTTATTTCACTGTTTCTGCTGCTGATACTTCTGGCTTTTGATGCGATGAGGTATTACAGGCATTATCAGAAGGTAAAGGAGTTAGAGCATACCATCATGCTCTCCACGGACGGGATGCCGGAAAATGCAGACCTGCTGGAAAATGAATACCAGAAGCTTCTTCGGATATTATCGGATGAATATACAGGGGCGCAGAGCCGGGCAGCCACAAGACAGAAAAATATGCAGGAATATTATGCCATGTGGGTTCACCAGGTCAAGACACCGATCGCAGCACTGCGGCTTCTGCTTCAGAATAAAAATGATGAGGGGCAGATGACAGAGGAACTTTCCGAACTGTTTGGGATTGAACAGTATGTGGAGATGGCATTGCAGTATCAGCGTCTTGATTCGGAAACGACGGATTTTGTATTTGAGGAGACCGATTTAGATGAGATCATACGGACTTCCGTGAGAAAATACGCCAGGCAGTTTATTGCAAAAAAAATCAGTCTGAGCTATGAGCCGG
>OHWL01000472.1_pt1 | contig 9722 bp, 7 predicted proteins | sample 1579711 | NCBI WGS metagenome assembly OHWL01 (sample SAMEA3882523, study PRJEB24775) | human gut metagenome | biome: human-associated habitat; feature: intestine environment; material: feces | place: Netherlands | collected 2009/2010 | reverse complement strand
GAATGTTCCACCACCCTTACCTTCTGCAAGAGCGAAGTTACCTAAGAAATATTCATAGATTTCTCCGAAGATATCGATAGTGCTGTTTTCAGGAATATCTTTAAATATACGCACAATATTAGAAAAAAGTTCCGGTTCTTCTTCCGGTACAAGCTAAGCGTATACTTCTTTTAGAAGCACACCGTCCATTTTAGGGTTCTCATTCTCAATATGTATATGGAAACGAAAAACCTTGGGATAGGAATACCAAGAAGATAAAAGTTATCTTCAACTTCATTGGGGAAGCACACATTCCAAGTAACGTAAAAACGGCATAGCCGATGGTTACGACTATGCCGAAATTTTACAGGATTATAAATCCCTTATTGAGTTGCCCTTTCAGAATACCTCTTCCTGTGTTCTTTCATTATATGTTCCCTATAAACTTTCTCTTACAGGATTCTCTTAATCCATCCTTCCGGAGCTTCAATGTGTCCCATCTGGATTCCGGTAAGTGTCTCACGCAGTTTCTTTGTGTATGGTCCCATTTCTTCCATTCCACTCGGGAAACAGATTTCTTTGCCATGATCAACAACTTTTCCGATTGGAGAAATAACGGCTGCAGTACCACAGAGTCCACACTCTGCAAAATCAGGTACTTCTGAGAATTTTACCTGTCTGTGCTCTACCGGCATGTTCAGGTACTTCTCAGCAACAACCATCAGGGATCTTCTTGTAATAGAAGGTAAAATACTGTCTGACTTTGGTGTTACGAATGTTCCGTCCTTGGTAATGAAAATGAAGTTTGCTCCACCGGTCTCCTCTACATAAGTTCTTGTAGCAGGATCCAGATACATGTTCTCAGCATATCCCTGAGCATGTGCATCTACGATTGCATGTAAACTCATAGCGTAGTTCAGTCCGGCTTTGATATGTCCGGTTCCGTGAGGTGCTGCACGGTCAAAATCAGAAACACGGATTGTAATTGGCTTTGCGCCGCCCTTGAAGTAAGGTCCTACTGGTGTAACCAGAATACGGAACTGATACTCATCTGCCGGCTTTACACCGATGACTGCATTTGTTGCTTTCATCTTTGTCACCACATTTACTTCACCTACGGCAGAAGCATTATATTCGCAACCATATTTGCGTGTTACATCACGCAAAGCACGGGTAGAACTCAAATTGGAAACTGTATTTCCCGGAGTATGTTTCAATACATAATCAGCAACAGTTACCAATGTATATTCCTCACCGTACATCTTACCATCTTCACAAATCATAGCCAGACGGTCAACGTCAGGGTCAACAACAAAAGCCACATCACAGCCGCCTTTTGCCATCAATCCCATGATATCACCCAAGTTCTTTTCAAGAGGTTCGGGGTTGTGCTGGAAATTTCCGGTAGGTTCACAATATAGTTTCTCTACATGTTTCACACCCAAACGTTCGAGAAGTTCGGGAAGAATGATACCGCCTACTGAGTTTACACAGTCAATAGCCACACGGAAATCAGCTTTCTTGATAGCTTCAACGTCTACCAGGTCAAGAGCCAATACGCTGTCGATATGTTTCTGGTTGTAGCTTAAATCCTGACGGTACGAGCCAAGTTGGTCCACTTCGGCATAGTCGAATTCTTCGGCGGCGGCAATGCGGAGTACTTCCTGGCCTTCGGCAGCGTTCAGAAATTCACCCTTTTCATTCAGCAGTTTCAACGCATTCCACTGCTTGGGATTATGTGAGGCAGTCAGAATAATACCTCCACTGGCACCTTCCATGGTTACAGCCAGCTCGGTAGTCGGAGTAGAAGCCAAATCAATATCCACTACATCCCAGCCCATACCCATCAAGGTACCGACTACTACGTTTTTTACCATTTCACCGGAGATGCGGGCGTCACGTCCCACAACGATCTTGTTACTCTTTACCGTACAAGTCTTACGGATTAAAGTAGCATAAGCTGAAGTGAACTTCACAATGTCGAGCGGATTCAATCCCTCGCCAGCACCACCGCCAATTGTTCCGCGGATTCCAGAAATAGATTTGATTAGAGTCATAGGTTAATGATTTAAAATTTATCGGTTAGTTCCAAATTTGGAGTTTATGTAAATCGTAATAATAAGGATGAACGTCCCGCATAGCATCCGACTGTCCCATCTTGGAAGGAACAATCAGCTTCACATGTGCTCCGTTACGAATATAATTCAACGCAACCAGCCAGCCAGCAGGTACAGACGAACCATGATATATAAGCATATAGCCTTGAGTGAAAAGTCCGGCAATAGACGAAGAAGTAACAGAATATCTAAACTCATCCACAACAGTCGGACTATTCATATTGGTTATATACGATTTCACCCCTCCAACAGCTATCAACCCTTGTTCTTCAAAGCGCACCAAAATCAAATCATTCGGTTTAACTGTATCTGCAGGATTCGTCGAACCTTTATCCACAATCTGCATATACACCCCGCTTGCCAGCTGCACATACTCATTCCTGCTTACATCCGTTGTCGAATCTTGCGCATAGAATTCACTTTGAGAAATAACGACAATGCTACTATCTTTGATAAATGCTTTGATGGCATCTTTTTCTTCCTCAAGCATTTCGGCATAAGTTTTAGAATTATCGCATGCCTGGAAGGCTAAACAAACTGCAAGTAAGGCAAAAAAGAATAAAGTAAGTTTCTTCATTTCTGTTATTTAGTAATTTCGTACAAAAGTATCTGATTTCCTTGAAAGTTGAAAGCTGCGGATAGAAAGTTCGTAACTTTTAACCTTTACAACTGAACTTTTTTTATCCTTTGGCATTCAGCAGCGGTTTGTATTTCTCCAAAGCCTGCTCAAAGACCTTGCGGGCCTCATCCATCGTTCCATAAAATTCACCGCCGGAAGCATTCAAATGACCGCCGCCGCCAAAGAACTCGGCAGCCAGCTGATTGCAGGGGAATGTACCGACCGAACGTAAAGAAATCTTTATCATCGGCTTCTCCGTATCTTCACGCAGGAAGCAAGAGAAAATCACCCCTTTGATGCTTAAAGGAATGTTCACAAACCCCTCACTATCTCCACGCACATAGTCGAACTGGCTTTGTTCGGCTTTAGTCAGAGAAATTAAGGCTGCATGATAGTCCGGATAGACCTTCATTTGTGACAAGACATATCCCATTAGGCGCAAACGGCTTTCTGAATAAGTATTGAACACCTTGCGGTAAATCTCGTCCTTGTCAATACCTTTCGACAACAGTTCGCTGATGATGAAATAGATTTCCCGATTATTGGAATTATAGGTGAACCCGCCGGTATCCGTCATCATACCCGTATAGATACACTCTGCTCCTTCCCTTGAAATGTCACTGAAATAGCCCATACGGCAAATCAGGCGGAAAACCAGTTCCGAAGTGGAAGATATCTCCGGATGGGAAATGATAATCTTGCAGAAATCCTCCGGATGGAGATGATGGTCTATCAGTATTTTTCTTGCCGGGGATGCAAGAACAGCGTCACCCATGGCATCTATACGATGGATAGCATTAAAGTCCAGACAACAAATGACATCCGCCTCGGCAATCAGCTTGTCAGCGAACTCCTTGTAGCGGTCGTACAGAAGGACGTCCTTGCTCCCGGGCATCCATTTCAAGAAGTCGGGAAAGGCGTTCGGCACAATAACATTCGCCGTCTTTCCCTGCGAGCTGAAGAAGTGCCACAAGCCCAGAGAAGAGCCGATGGCGTCCCCGTCGGGACCCACATGCGAAACGATTACTATCTTGTCTGCACGGTCAAACCATTTGGTGAAATGGTCTATCTTGGATTGTTCTATTACTTTGGTCAACATATTTTTATTTACTATTTGACGATTGACTATTTACTATTTGGCGTTTATAACAAATTGAAGGGGCAAAAGTACGAAAAGTTTGTGATTTATAACAATATGCGGTAAGAACCTTTTTGAGAAAGAAGAAGATAGGGAATACCTAAGCGAACGCAATCATTGGCAATCTTATTCTGATAATAGTCTGAAAGAGAAGCGTCAAGCACCACCATGCCCATGGAAAAGAGCGAAGTAAGTTCCTCTATCCCACCTTGATACCCCTTGGAGACATACAGATAATCAACTGAAAGGGGATGGGAAGAGCTCTTGTTTCTCCAACGGTTGTCGGAAAGAAGACAGATGCGCTTACCGGCGTAAGAGACAATCTGGTTGCGCATGGATAAGCCGGAAGTGGTATAATCTCCGGCAACCAGTCGGGGAGTCTCCAGACGCAGGCGGTTCCAATGCGGAGAAAGGGCACGGCACAAACACGGCATATCCGGCAAGCTATCGGCACATGCCAACCAAGAATGACGGTTGTCTGCCATACAATGGACAACGGGACAGCCTCTCACGCTATAAAAAGCAATCCCCTGCCGGGAAGCATTGGACATGATGGAAAGGGAATGCCAGGAAATCACTGCCAACAATGCCAGCAACGCAAAGCAGACTCTACGTACCGTAAGGCGTAGAAAGCCATAATATGCCATCCCCAAGAACAGATAGACGAGCAGAACACCCCATATATCCAACCAAATATCATCGACAGCAGCGCCGGGAAGACGCTCTATCCAGCGGAGCACTTCATTCTGGACATGTACCAATGCCTCTACTACCCTTGCAAACAGATGTTGTACAAAAGGCAGCGGCGTAAGCATCAACAGAAAGACAGCAGAATACAGAACGAGCGACACCATGGGAATTACCCAAAGATTAGTCAACAGAAAATGAGTGGAAAAACGGGAGAAATAGAAAATGACCAAAGGGGCCGTACCCAGCTGAGCCGCCACAGACACTGTCATAAGTCCCCACAAATATCGCAGGAAACGATTGTCAACCTTCCAAAGGGCATATAACTTAGGCTGTACAAGTACAATAGCTGCAACCGCCGAGAATGACAACTGAAAACCGACATCAAACAACCAGATCGGCTTGCACAGCAGCATCAGGAAAGCAGTTGCCGCCAGCGTATTCAGAGTCAGCGGCTTTTCCGGCTGCAAACCGGCAAACGCCAACAAAGAGAACATGATGACCGACCGCACCACCGAGGAAGACAATCCCGTGAAAAAAGCAAAACTCACCAAGAAAAGGACCAGAAGCAAAAGCAACAAAGGTTTCAACCGCCGCCATCGCCTCCACAAAGGACGAAGCACAAACAAGAGCAAAGCATACAGAAACCCTATATGCAATCCCGAAAGTGCCAGTACATGGCTGGCTCCCGAAACGGAATAGGTCTCCACAATATCATCACTCAGTTCCTCTTTATCCCCCACTGTCAACGCAGCAAGTACCGCCAATTCATCAGTTTCAAAACCCAAACTCCGGTATAAGCCAATCACTTTCTCCCTATAATCCAGTGCCACCTGGCTGACAGTGCGGGAGGCATCATGCCCCGTCTTCCGCCAATGTCCGTCAGCCACGTAGGCCGTGCCGCTATAACCTTTCCGCCTCAGGTAGCGAGCATAGTCAAACTCGTCGGGATTACCATTGTTCGCCGGAGGAGCAAGCCGGGTAGATACCAGCAACTCATCACCACGGCACAAAGTGACCGTAGCAGAATCTTTCGGGAAATAAGCCAGAAAAAGATGATTCCGGGGACAACCCGTAACTGTATCCTGCTCCACCTCTCCCAGCAGGGCAACCCTGCACAATATGCTGCGCTCCCTCTCTTCTGGATGCTCACGGATACAAACCCTATAAACAGCAGGTTTGCCCGAAAAGGGAAATACCGTCTTTCCCTGCTGCCAACTCATCAAGCAGCACCCCGTACCACCCAAGAAAAGGTATACCGCCGCTCCATACACCCATCCGGTATGCTTGTATCTACCTATAATAAAAAGAAAAAGCAGAAAACCTGCCACATACTCCCATGCAGAAAGCACGTGTGGAAACGCATCTCCACACAAAATACCAACTACCAACGGCATCAACAGTCGAAGGAAAGGATGCCGTTGCCAGCTGTCGATTATCAATCCAGAAGACGGATTACAGATTCCTTAATGCACGGATGGCCTCTTTCGGGTCGGGAGCCGAGAAAACGGCATTGCCTGCCACCAGTACATCTGCTCCAGCCTCTACCAGACGCGAACCGGTTTCCAAGTTTACGCCACCGTCCACTTCTATCAAGGCCTGCGAACCGGTAACCGTTATCAATTCACGCAACTCGCGCACTTTATCAAGAGAATGCTCTATGAACTTTTGTCCGCCGAAGCCGGGATTTACGCTCATTATCAGCACCATGTATACATCATTAATAATATCCTTCAACAAGGACACGGGAGTTGCCGGATTAATCGTTACTGCCGGCTGCATCCCTGCTTCGCGAATTTGCTGCACCACGCGGTGCAGATGCGGACAAGCCTCGTAATGCACATTCATGACATGGGCTTCACCTCCGGAATAAACTTCTCCGGCTGTACAATCATCAGATGCACATCCAAAGGCTTCTGCGACAGTTTTGCCACATACTTCAGTACCGGGAATCCGAAAGAAATATTAGGGACAAACACACCGTCCATGATGTCGATATGTACCCACTCCGCCTCACTTTCGTTAATCATTTCAATGTCTCGTGCCAGATAACCAAAATCGGCAGAGAGAATAGAAGGGGATATGATTGGTTTCATAATGTTATGTTCTAAAGTTTACGAACTTTGTTATGTACAAATATAGAGAAAAGATTTAATTCAGCCTAACATTGGAAGTCAAAACTCTCACTGCAAACTTACTGCATACCTTTTGCAGCGTCACTGCAAACGTGTTGCAGTGCTACTGCAAAGCAGTTGCAGTCACACTGCATATTAGTTGCAGCAACACTGCAAAGTGGTTTGCAGTGACGCTGCAAAACGAGTGCAGTAGTTTTGCAGTAGGAAGTCACTGAATGACAATCAGTTATTTCATCACGTATCCTTCCGTCAACCGGAAGCCGCGCAACAGTTCATCCGTTTTCAGTTTCTTCTTGCCCGGAAGCTGGAGGGAGCAGATGCCGACAAAGCCATCTTCGGCAGCAACGCGGATATAGGTCTTCCCGTCTGTCTGCAAGGTTCCGGGAGTCAGTTGATGGGATTCCCCTATTTTCTCCGTCTCGAAGATTTTTACCACAACAGATTCTCCACCGGGTTGGACCAGCTCCGTCCAAGCGGCAGGATAGGGAGAAAGACCGCGTATAAAATCGTAAATACGCTTCACCGGGCGGTTCCAGTCAATACGACAAGTATCTTTGAAGATTTTCGGTGCCGGACGCAGTTCACCCACGACGGCCATTTCTTCTTGAGGAATACTTTTCACTGTACCGGCAAGAATGGCATCTACGGTTTCTACCACCAGGCGACCGCCCAACAGCATCAGTTTGTCGTGGACGATACCCACGTTGTCCGTATCGGCAATGGGTACCCGTACCTGCTGGATAACCTCACCGGTGTCAATCTCATGTTTCAGGAAGAAAGTGGTGATGCCCGTTTCCGTATCACCATTAATCACCGCCCAGTTGATGGGGGCTGCGCCGCGATACTGCGGAAGCAGGGAAGCATGCAGGTTGAAGGTGCCCAATCGCGGCATGTTCCATACCACCTCCGGCAACATGCGGAAGGCAACGACTATCTGCAAATCGGCCTTCCATGCACGCAACGCCTCCACAAAAGCCTCATCCTTCAGCTTCTCCGGCTGAAGAAGCGGAAGATTATGTTCCAGTGCATACTGCTTCACCGGAGAAAACTGGAGTTTATGTCCCCGTCCGGCAGGCTTGTCGGGCATCGTAATGACACCCACCACATTGTAGCCTCCTTCTACCAGGCAACGAAGAGCCTCCACCGCAAAGTCGGGAGTACCCATATATACAATCCTCAAATTCTTCTTTTCCACCATTTCATTTACAGTTTACCATTTACAATGTACCATTTGCGAGGCAGCTCATTTGCCCATTTACAATTTACCATTTACAATGTACGAAGCATCTTCTTTGCGATTTACAATGCCCCATCACCCCGAACGGCAAATAGTAACTTGTAAATAGTAAAATAGTAAATACCAAAAAGTCCTCAGTCTTCCGAAAAATGTACCAATACTTCACGGTACGAGTTGAATATCTTCGACTTGGACACGAAGCCCAAGTATTTGTTTTCCGCATCCACCACCGGCAGATTCCACGCCTTCGTATCATCAAAGGTGCGCATCACCTGCTCCATACTGTCCGTATCATACAGACGTGCCGGAGCCGAAGTCATCAGTTTTCCCACCGTAAAGCGATGATATAACTCCTGGCGGAACATAATGTTCCGGATATCGTCCAACAAGACAATGCCAATCAGCACCCCTTCCTTATCCGTCACGGGAAAGACATTGCGATGCGAGGCAGAAATGGCCTTTACCAGTTCGCCCAAATCCATTTCGGGATGCACGGTCACAAAATCCTTTTCCACCACATTCTCCATCTTCATCAGGGTAAGGATGGCCTTGTCCTTATGGTGCGTCAACAGTTCTCCTTTCTTGGCCAAACGCATGGAATAGATACTATGAGGCTCGAACATGATGATGGTAAGATAAGAACTGACGGAAACAATCATCAGTGGCAGAAACAGGTCGTATCCTCCCGTAAGCTCGGCTATGAGGAACACGCCGGTCAGCGGAGCGTGCATGACCCCACTCATGACCCCCGCCATTCCCATCAAGGCAAAGTTCTTCTCGGGCAGATAAGCCGTCATCTCTATTTCATTGCTGAAATGTGAAAAGACAAAACCGGCAATACAACCCAGATACAACGAAGGTGCGAAGATACCGCCGCAACCGCCCCCGCCATTCGTGGCACTCGAGGCAAAGACCTTGAACAGAATAATCAGTATGAGGTATATCAGCAACAGATTGCCGTGCCCGTAGAAGAAGGAATTATTCATCACCGTGTCCCATTCGGCATTGCTCATCCCATTCAGCAACAATTCTATCGTATCGTAACCTTCGCCATACAACGGTGGGAAAAGGAATATCAGGATACTCAGCATGGCACCGCCCATTATCAGTTTCTTATAGGGAGTTCTCAACCTTCCGAACACGCCTTCCACAGAGTTCATGGCCCGGGTAAAATAAAGGGAAACCAATCCGCAGAAGATACCCAGCATAATGACATACGGAATACGCTCCAGTTCGAAAGCTTGGTCCAGATGGAATTTGAACATGGCATCCGTACCCGTCACGATATAGGAAACAGTTGCAGCCGTCACCGCAGATATCAGCAACGGCAACAAGGAGGACATTGTCAAATCTATCATCAGTACCTCCAGCGTAAAGACCACACCGGCAATCGGTGCCTTAAAGATACCCGAAACCGCCCCGGCAGCTCCACATCCCACCAGCAGCATCAGCGTCTTGTGGTCCATACGGAAAATACTGCCCAAGTTCGAACCAATGGCAGAACCGGTCAGCACAATCGGCGCTTCGGCACCGACCGATCCACCACAACCGATGGTAATGGCCGAAGCAAAAACGGAAGACCATACATTATGCCGCTTGATACGGCTTTGCTTACGCGAAATGGCATACAGAATTTTGGTCACACCATGACTGATATCGTCACGCACCACTTTTCGAATGAACAGTCCGGTCAGGAAAATACCTACCACCGGATACACCAAGTACAACCAGTTTACTCCTGTAGAATCAAAGTTTTCTGTCAGGAACTCCTTGATATACTCTACCAGGAACTTCAACAGACAAGCGGCCA
>OHWL01000469.1_pt1 | contig 9746 bp, 5 predicted proteins | sample 1579711 | NCBI WGS metagenome assembly OHWL01 (sample SAMEA3882523, study PRJEB24775) | human gut metagenome | biome: human-associated habitat; feature: intestine environment; material: feces | place: Netherlands | collected 2009/2010 | reverse complement strand
CCCGCTTTACCTACGGCACGCGGAATCTTCACGATAACTTCACCGGCCTTTACCTTCTGACCGTCTTCAACCACTACGTGGCCACCTACTGGCAAGTTGTATGTACGGATCAGTTCGCCGTCTTCTGTCATGATGTGTGCGGTAGGCACCTTCGTCTTATCCTTAGACTCAATGATGATGATTTCGCGCAAACCGGTAGATTCATCAGACTCTACCTTATAAGTCACGTTTTCAATAACGCCTTCAAATTCAATCTTACCGGTAGCTTCGGTAATGATAACCGCGTTGAACGGGTCCCAACGGGCAATCATCTTGCCTTTCTCTACCATTTCACCATCGGCTGCATAGAGCGTAGAACCGTAGGGTACATTATGAGTGGAAAGCACAATACCTGTGTTGACATCCACGAAACGCACTTCGGCCAAACGGCCTACCACTACCTTTGCCGGTTCGCCTGCTTCGTCGATAACGTCTACCGTACGGAGTTCTTCGAATTCCAGACGGGCAGGATTCTTGGCCACGATGCTTGCGTTGGCAGCAATATTGGCTGCCGTACCACCGGCATGGAATGTACGCAATGTCAACTGTGTACCCGGCTCACCGATAGACTGTGCAGCGATTACGCCGACTGCCTCGCCCTTCTGAACCATACGGCTGGAAGCCAGGTTACGTCCGTAACACTTGGCACAAACACCTTTCTTGGATTCGCAGGTCAATACAGAACGGATTTCAACGCTCTCGATTGGAGAGTCTTCAATGCGTTGTGCAATGTCCTCGGTAATTTCCTCACCGCCGGCCACAATCAGTTCGCCAGTTGTAGGATGAACAATATCATGTACGGATACACGACCCAGGATACGTTCATACAGAGTGGCAATGGTTTCATCATTGTTCTTCAGTGCCGTACAAACCAATCCGCGGAGCGTGCCGCAGTCTTCTTCATTAATAATCACATCATGCGATACGTCAACCAGACGACGGGTCAGGTATCCGGCATCGGCCGTCTTCAAAGCGGTATCGGCAAGACCCTTACGGGCACCGTGGGTAGAGATAAAGTACTCCAACACGGACAGACCTTCCTTAAAGTTAGAAAGAATCGGGTTTTCGATAATCTGACCGCCTTCGGCACCTGCTTTCTGGGGCTTCGCCATCAAACCACGCATACCGGAGAGCTGACGAATCTGTTCCTTAGAACCACGGGCACCGGAATCCAGCATCATGTATACAGAGTTGAAACCCTGGTCGTCGCTTGAAATGGTTTTCATCAGGATGTTGGACAACTCAGAGTTCACGTGCGTCCAGATATCGATTACCTGGTTGTAACGCTCGTTGTTCGTGATGAAACCCATGTTATAGTTATTGATTACCTGCTCTACTTCATCATAACCTTTCTGTACTAATGCTTCCTTCTCTTCCGGGATAATGATATCGCCCAAGTTGAACGACAAACCACCCTTGAAGGCCATGTAATAACCGAGGTTCTTGATTCCGTCGAGGAAGTCGGCTGCCTTGGCAACACCACACACCTTGATTACGTGACTGATGATGTCTCGGAGTGACTTCTTGGAGATAATCGTATTGATATATCCTGCTTCTGCCGGAACAATTTCGTTGACAATGACACGGCCCACGGAGGTATCGTGCATCATCTTGTCCACAATGTTACCATTCTCGTCAACGTCTTTCACTATTACGCTTACCGGAGCATGGATGTCGCACTTACCTTCATTGTAGGCAATCAGCGCTTCCTCAGGACCGTAGAATGTCAGGCCTTCACCCTTGGCACCCTTGCGCAGCTTCGTAATATAGTACAGACCAAGTACCATATCCTGAGCAGGCACAGTGATAGGAGCACCGTTGGCAGGGTTCAATATATTGTGTGACTGGAGCATTAGCATCTGTGCTTCCAGAATCGCTTCGTTGCTCAACGGCAAGTGCACGGCCATCTGGTCACCGTCGAAGTCGGCATTGAACGCCGTACATGCCAACGGGTGCAGCTGGATTGCCTTACCTTCAATCATTTTAGGCTGGAATGCCTGGATACCCAGACGGTGAAGTGTCGGGGCACGGTTCAACAGCACCGGATGCCCCTTCATCACGTGTTCCAAAATGTCCCAGATAACGGGTTCCTTGCGGTCTACAATCTTCTTGGCGCTCTTTACCGTCTTCACGATACCACGCTCAATGAGCTTACGAATGATGAACGGCTTGTAAAGCTCGGCTGCCATCAGTTTAGGGATACCGCATTCGCCCATCTTCAGCTCCGGACCTACAACGATTACAGAACGTGCGGAATAGTCGACACGCTTACCCAACAAGTTCTGACGGAAACGTCCTTGCTTACCCTTCAAACTGTCGGAAAGTGACTTCAACGGACGGTTAGCGTCGGTCTTCACTGCACTCGATTTACGGGAGTTATCAAACAGAGAGTCGACAGCTTCCTGCAACATACGTTTTTCATTACGCAAAATCACTTCAGGAGCTTTGATTTCAATCAATCTCTTCAGACGGTTGTTACGGATGATGACACGACGGTAAAGGTCATTCAAGTCAGAAGTTGCGAAACGGCCGCCATCCAATGGGACCAACGGACGAAGTTCGGGTGGAATAACCGGTACAATGCGTACAATCATCCACTCGGGCTTGTTGCGTCCGCGTGATGCACGGAACGACTCAACTACCTGAAGACGTTTCAGAGCTTCGGTCTTGCGTTGCTGTGAAGCATCGCTTCCGGCACGGTTACGCAGTTCGTAAGACAAAGAGTCAAGGTCGAGGCGTGACAGCAAATCGTAGATAGCTTCCGCGCCCATCTTGGCAATGAACTTATTGGGATCTGAATCTTCGAGGAACTGGTTGTCTTTCGGCAACTTTTCCAGCAAGTCCAGGTATTCTCCTTCTTCAAGCAAGTCATACTGTGCCACTTCATCGGACAGTACACCCGGCTGAATGACAACATAACGCTCGTAATAGATAATGGCATCCAGCTTCTTGGTGGGCAAGCCCAACAAGTAACCGATTTTGTTGGGAAGTGAACGGAAGTACCAGATGTGAGCCACGGGCACAACGAGCTGGATGTGTCCCATACGCTCACGGCGCACTTTCTTTTCAGTCACTTCCACACCACAACGGTCGCAGACGATGCCTTTGTAACGGATACGCTTGTACTTACCGCAATGGCACTCGTAATCCTTGATAGGACCAAAGATGCGCTCGCAGAACAATCCGTCGCGTTCGGGCTTATACGTACGATAGTTGATGGTTTCAGGCTTTAAAACTTCACCACTCGAATTCTCAAGGATTTCCTCAGGAGAAGCCAAACCGATAGAGATTTTCGAGAAATTACTCTTTATCTTGTTATCTTTTCTAAAAGCCATAAATTTATTTAATTGATAATTGACAATGGAAAATTGAAATTGAAAAACTGAAAACCGATAATTGAGAATGGTAACTTGCATTATCCACTCTCAATTATCAATTATCCATTATTCTAAGTTGATGCTCAAGCCCAAACCTCTCAACTCGTGCAGCAATACGTTCAGTGACTCGGGGATACCCGGAGCAGGCATCGGTTCACCCTTCACGATTGCTTCATAAGCCTTGGAACGTCCTACAACGTCATCAGACTTAATCGTAAGAATTTCCTGAAGAACATGAGCGGCACCGAACGCTTCGAGTGCCCAAACTTCCATTTCTCCAAAACGCTGACCACCGAACTGTGCCTTACCACCCAACGGCTGTTGCGTAATGAGTGAGTACGGACCGATGGAACGTGCGTGCATCTTGTCTTCAACCATGTGACCGAGCTTCAGCATGTAAGTCACACCTACCGTAGCCTGCTGCTCGAATGCTTCACCGGTACCACCATCATACAGCGTTGTCTTGCCGTAGCGAGGCAAGCCGGCCTTATCGGTCCATTCGTTCAAATCGTCCAAAGATGCACCGTCAAAGATAGGAGTGGCAAACTTCACGCCCAGGTTTTTTCCGGCACGCCCGAGAACGGCCTCGAATATCTGACCGATGTTCATACGTGAAGGCACACCCAACGGATTCAGCACGATGTCTACCGGAGTACCGTCAGCAAGGAACGGCATGTCTTCCTGGCGTACCACACGGGAAACAATACCCTTGTTACCGTGACGACCGGCCATCTTGTCACCGACACCAATCTTACGTTTCTTGGCAATGTATACCTTGGCCATCTGAATGATACCTGCGGGCAACTCGTCACCGATAGTGATGGCGAACTTCTTGCGTTTCAGCTCGGCATCGAGTTCCTTGTACTTCTTGATGAAGTTCATCACCAATGCACGAATCAGTCCGTTGGTATGTTCATCCTTCGTCCAGTTGCTCAACTGAACAGCGGTGAAGTCCAAATCGCTGAAGTCGGAAGCAGAGAATCTGGCGCCTTTGGAAATAATGTCGGCACCCATGTAATCCTTCACACCTTCCGATGTATAATTTTCTGTAAGCTTCAACAGCTTGTTTATCAACACTTTCTTGAGGTCACCAATCTTAGCGTCGAACTCATCGTCAATCTTCGGTAACAGAGCCTTGTCGGCCAGCTTGGAGCTGCGGGTCTTGACAACACGGGAGAACAGACGCTTACCGATAACAACACCCTTCAAAGAAGGAGAGGCTTTCAAAGAAGCATCCTTCACATCACCGGCCTTGTCACCGAAGATGGCACGGAGCAGTTTCTCTTCCGGAGAAGGATCCGATTCACCCTTCGGAGTAATCTTACCGATAAGGATATCACCCGGTTCGATGCGGGCACCCACACGAACAATACCGTTTTCGTCAAGGTCTTTAGTCGCTTCCTCACTTACGTTAGGAATGTCAGAGGTCAACTCTTCCATACCACGCTTCGTTTCGCGAACTTCCAAAGAATATTCTTCTACGTGTACAGAGGTCAAAAGGTCCTCACGAACCACACGTTCATTCAGTACGATAGCATCCTCATAGTTATAGCCCTTCCACGGCATGTAAGCAACCAGCAGGTTCTTACCCAGTGCAAGTTCTCCGTCTTCGGTTGAATAACCTTCCGTCAGGATTTGACCTGCAGTCACGCGCTGACCCTTCTCGCAAATCGGACGGAGGTCAATCGTCATATTCTGGTTGGTACGGCGCCACTTCGGGATATTATATTCTTTCAATGCAGGCTCGAAGCTTACGAACTCTTCCTCCTCCGTACGGTCGTACAGAATACGGATAGTCGTTGCATCCACGAATTCAACCACACCGTCACCCTCGGCAGTAATCTGCGTACGAGAATCGCGTGCCAGCTGGCGTTCGATACCGGTACCTACAATCGGAGCTTCGCTCTTCAATAAAGGAACAGCCTGGCGCATCATGTTTGATCCCATCAATGCACGGTTAGCATCGTCATGTTCCAAGAACGGAATCAAAGAAGCAGCGATAGAAGCAATCTGCTGTGGAGAAACATCCATCAACTCTACCTGGTCAGGAGTAACAACAGGATAATCAGCATCACGACGAGCTTTTACTTTCTCACGAACAAATTTGCCTTCATCATCCAATGGAGCATTACCCTGAGCGATTATCTTATCCTCTTCCTCTTCGGCTGTCAGATATTCAATACCTTCATCAGATATATCCACCTTACCATCAGCTACTTTACGATAAGGAGTTGAAATAAAGCCAAGCTCATTAATCTTAGCATACACACACAAAGAAGAAATCAAACCGATATTCGGACCTTCAGGAGTTTCAATCGGACACAAACGACCATAATGAGTATAGTGTACGTCACGAACCTCAAAACCAGCACGTTCACGTGACAGACCACCAGGTCCTAACGCTGACAAACGACGCTTGTGAGTGATTTCAGCCAATGGATTAGTTTGATCCATGAACTGCGACAAAGCATTTGTTCCAAAGAATGAATTGATAACAGAAGAAATAGTCTTCGCATTAATCAAATCAATCGGAGTAAACACTTCATTGTCACGCACATTCATACGCTCACGGATGGTACGAGACATGCGTGCCAGACCAATCGCAAATTGATTGGACAACTGTTCTCCTACAGTACGTACACGACGGTTACTCAAGTGGTCAATATCATCAACATCCGCTTTAGAGTTAATCAGCTCAATCAGATACTTAATGATTTCAATAATATCTTGTTTTGTCAATACCTTCACATCCATGTCCGTAGTCAGTCCCAACTTTTTGTTGATTCTGTAACGTCCTACCTCGCCAAGGTCATATCTTTTTTCAGAGAAGAACAGGTTATTGATAACCTCACGAGCACTGGCATCATCAGTCGGATCTGCATTACGCAACTGACGGTAAATGTAAAGTACAGCCTCTTTTTCAGAGTTGCTCGGGTCTTTCTGAAGGGTATTAAATATAATAGAGTAGTCGGATGAATTCGCTTCTTCCTTGTGAACAAGGATATTCTGAACGCCTGAGTCTATAATTTCATCGATATGATCCTCTTCAATCACAGTTTCACGGTCGATAATAACCTCATTACGTTCAATAGAAACAACTTCACCTGTGTCTTCATCTACGAAATCTTCTGTCCATGTTTTTAAAACACGAGCAGCGAGTTTTCTTCCTACGACTTTCTTCAAGTTAGTCTTATTAACCTTAACGTCTTCAGCCAAATTGAAGATTTCGAGGATATCTTTATCATTTTCAAAACCTACAGCTCTTAACAGAGTAGTAACAGGCAATTTCTTTTTACGGTCGATATACGCATACATTACATTGTTAATATCTGTAGCGAATTCGATCCATGAACCTTTGAATGGAATAATACGGGCAGAGTACAATTTAGTACCGTTAGCATGTACGCTCTGACCAAAGAACACGCCCGGAGAACGGTGCAACTGAGAAACAACTACACGCTCAGCACCATTAATAACAAAAGTTCCTTTCGGAGTCATATACGGAATAGGACCCAGATAAACATCCTGAATAACCGTATCGAAATCTTCATGATCAGGATCAGTACAATACAACTTCAGTTTTGCTTTCAAAGGCACGCTGTATGTGAGCCCGCGCTCCAAACACTCGTCTATTGAATAGTGAGGCGGATCAATGTAATAGTCCAAGAATTCAAGGACAAAGTTATTACGAGTGTCAGCAATAGGGAAGTTTTCAGCGAACACCTTATACAGCCCGTCATTCTTACGCTTTTCGGGCGGGGTATCCAACTGTAAAAAGTCTTGGAATGACTTCAATTGCACTTCCAAGAAATCCGGATACTTCATCGGATTCTTGATGGAAGCAAAATTAACTCTTTGATTTTCAGTATTTGAAGACATTTGTTAATATTTTGTAGAACTTAATAATAATATAGACACAAAAAGGTTAAGAATCCTCTACCAGAGGATTCCTAACCGTATTACCTGATACTCAGGCTAATATTATTTAAGCTCAACTTCAGCTCCAGCTTCTTCCAAAGTTTTCTTCAGTGATTCAGCTTCGTCTTTAGCCAAGCCTTCTTTTACTGTGCTAGGAGCACCGTCTACCATGTCTTTAGCTTCTTTCAAGCCAAGACCACATGCTTCTTTAACGGCTTTAACAACCTGCAATTTTGCAGCACCAGCGCTCTTCAAAACTACATCAAAAGATGTTTTTTCTTCAGCAGCAGCTGCACCAGCAGCAGGACCAGCAGCAACAGCTACAGCTGCAGCAGCAGGTTCAATACCGTATTCTTCTTTAAGGATAGTTGCAAGTTCATTAACTTCTTTTACTGTCAAGTTAACTAATTGTTCTGCAAAAGCTTTCAAATCTGCCATTTTTGTATGATTTTAATTGTTTGTTACTAATTGATTATAAAATTGATTATTCGGCACGTTCGCCCAGAGTCTTAAGAACTCCATGAATGGTGTTACCACCTGATTGAAGAGCAGAAATAACATTTTTCGCCGGTGATTGCAGCAATGCAATAATATCAGCAATAACTTCATTCTTACTCTTAATGTTGCAAAGAGCATCCAGTTGATTAGCACCTACATAGAAACCTTCTTCAGCATAAGCTGCTTTCAATGCAGGAATTTCCTCTTTGTATTCTTTCAACAACTTTGCAGGAGCGTTAGCTACTTCGCTAAACATTACTGAAGTTGTACCTTTTAAAGAATCGAACAACGGAGAGAAATCAACACCTTCCATGCTCATCAGAGCTTTGTGAAGCAAAGAATTCTTCACAACAACCAGCTTAATACCTGCTTTGAAACATTTTCTTCTCAGTTCACTTGTCTTAGCTGCATCCATAGCAGTTGTGTCAACCAAATAGAAATGTCCGTATTGCTTAACGGTTTCAGCCAACTGACCAATAATAACGCCTTTATCTTCCTTTCTCATGATTCCTCCTTATTGTTAGTTTTCTTCTACAGTTTTGGGATCAATCTTGATACCCTTACTCATAGTACTTGAAAGATAAATACTCTTAATATAAGTACCCTTAGCTGAACTTGGTTTCAATTTAATGATAGTAGCGATAAATTCTTTCGCATTATCACGAATCTGATCTGCAGTGAAAGAAACCTTGCCAATTGAAGTATGAACGATACCGCTCTTATCAACCTTAAAGTCAATCTTACCTTGCTTAACTTCCTTAACAGCCTTAGCTACATCCATAGTTACAGTACCACTCTTCGGATTCGGCATTAATCCACGAGGACCAAGAACACGACCCAAAGCACCGATCTTACCCATGATAGACGGCATTGTAATGATTACATCAATATCAGTCCATCCACCTTTGATCTTTTCAATATATTCATCAAGACCAACATAGTCAGCACCAGCTTCTTTTGCAGCAGCTTCAGCATCAGGTGTACACAGAACCAAAACACGCACTTGCTTACCTGTTCCGTGAGGCAATGAAACTACACCACGAACCATCTGGTTAGCTTTACGAGGGTCTACACCTAAACGTACGTCAATATCTAATGAAGCATCAAACTTAGAAAAAGTAATATCTTTAACTAACTGTGCAGCTTCTTTCAGTGAGTATGCTTTCCCTGCTTCAATTTTTTCTGCAGCCAACTTTTGATTTTTTGTCAGTTTACCCATTATAATTGAAGTTTATTAGTTATTACCCGGGAATTCCCCTTTTACAGCGATACCCATACTTCTAGCTGTACCAGCTACCATAGTCATAGCAGACTCGATAGTGAAGCAGTTCAAGTCAACCATTTTGTCCTGAGCAATCGTACGAACCTGTTCCCAAGTAATCTCGGCAACTTTCTTACGGTTAGGCTCAGCAGAACCACTCTTTTGCTTCGTCACTTCCAACAACTGGATAGCCACGGGAGGAGTCTTGATTACAAAATCGAAAGACTTGTCTGCGTAGTAAGTGATAATCACAGGAAGAATCTTTCCTGCTTTGTCTTGGGTTCTGGCGTTGAATTGCTTGCAAAACTCCATGATATTGATACCCTTGGAACCCAATGCAGGTCCTACTGGGGGTGATGGATTTGCCGCGCCTCCTTTAATCTGTAATTTGATTAGTCCAGCAACTTCTTTAGCCATTTTCTTTTGTAATTTTTATATAAGTATTTAACGAATAGAACAATTGCACGTAACAAAATGCATTATTCCTTTTCCACATCCGTAAAGCCTAATTCCAACGGAGTTTTCCGTCCGAATATTTTGACCATTACTTTCAGCTTACGTTTTTCCGCATTTACTTCTTCAATGAGGCCACTGAATCCGCTGAACGGGCCAACGCTTACTTTCACTGTTTCTCCTACGGTATAAGGGATATT
>OHWL01000459.1_pt1 | contig 9911 bp, 8 predicted proteins | sample 1579711 | NCBI WGS metagenome assembly OHWL01 (sample SAMEA3882523, study PRJEB24775) | human gut metagenome | biome: human-associated habitat; feature: intestine environment; material: feces | place: Netherlands | collected 2009/2010 | reverse complement strand
TTTAAAAGTCCGGCTTTTACGATTAAAAAGCCCATAAAAATCATAAGAAAAAGCTGCGCGATCTGCTGCGCAAGAAGAATACTGATCGTCATAAAAATCTCCCCATATGTGTGTCTTATAGAAAATATTATAAGGTGGAGGAGAGGGGATTTCAATTTCTTTTTGAGAGATTTGGGTCGAAATAATGGTGAAAATATAAGAAAAATGGCTGTTGACCAAAAGAAAAGTTTGACGTAACAGGCATGAGCTGTTCGGCATGTTCCTCCCATGTGGAAAAGAGTGTTTCCAAACTGGAGGGCATAAAGACAGTCAGTGTCAACCTGCTGACAAACAGCATGCAGGTCGAGTATGATGAGACAAAGCTTGATACCGGAAAGATTATTGAGGCGGTGGAACATGCCGGATACGGTGCCTCGGTAAAAGAAGACGGAAAAGCAGCAGTAAAGGCGGGGGAGACGGAGGATGCCGTTTCCATCCAGCAGAAGAATATCAAAAACATGAAGACAAGACTGATCATATCCGTGATATTTCTGATACCGCTCATGTATGTGTCGATGGGACATATGATCTACAACGCGCTTGGCGTTCCGATGCCGCCGCTTACCATGAAGTTTTTCCATGGAAGTGAAAATGCAGTCATTTACGCATTTACGCAATTCCTGCTTTTACTTCCGATCCTGTTTGTTAATCAGAAATATTTCCGCAACGGCTTTACAACATTAGCGCGCAGGAGTCCAAACATGGACAGTCTGATCGCAATGGGAGCAGCTGCGGCGACGGTATACGGTATCTTCGCGATTTACCGGATCGGCTGGGGATTCCGTATCGGAGACATGGAACTGGTACATCAGTACAGCCATGATCTTTATTTTGAATCCGCCGGAACAATTCTTACGCTGATCACGGTCGGAAAATATCTTGAGACGAAGTCAAAAGGAAAGACGAGTGAGGCAATCACAAAGCTGATGAACTTAGCACCAAAGACAGTGACAGTCGTGCGCGACGGCAAAGAACAGGTCATTGATGCGGCAGATGTGGTGCAGGGGGATATTTTCGTGATCAAGCCGGGAGAGTCGGTTGCGGTGGACGGTGTGATCTTAGAAGGAAAATCCTCTTTTGATGAATCCGCGATCACAGGAGAGAGCATCCCGGTGTTAAAACAGGAAGGCGATAAAGTAATCTCTGCATCCATCAATAAAGCCGGACTGATCCGTGCGCGTGCAACGCGTGTCGGCAAAGATACGACGATCGCACAGATCATCAGTCTTGTGGAGGAAGCATCTTCGAGTAAGGCTCCAATCGCACGTCTGGCCGATAAAATTGCGGGAATCTTTGTCCCGACAGTTATTGGAATCGCGATCGTAACATTTATCTTATGGCTGGCAAGCGGGGCAGATTTTGAGTTTGCAATGTCCTGCGGAATTGCAGTTCTTGTGATCTCCTGTCCGTGTGCACTTGGACTTGCAACACCGGTGGCAATCATGGTTGGAACCGGAAAGGGTGCGGAAAACGGTATCCTGATCAAATCAGGAGAGGCATTAGAGACAGCACATATTGTGGATACCGTTGTAATGGACAAGACCGGAACCATTACTTATGGAAAACCGGTTGTGACGGATATCAGAACCTATGCAGGAATTTCAGAGAACGATCTGCTTAAGATTGCGGGCAGTCTTGAGAAGGGAAGTGAGCATCCGTTAGCGGAAGCGATTGTCTCCGATTGCGGGAAAAAGAACATCGTTCCGGAAAAAGTAAATGACTTTGAAGCGCTGTTTGGAAAAGGAATTAAAGGACGTTTATCTTCCGGCACACTTTACTATGCAGGAAATGAAAAGCTGATGGAAGAGGCACACGTTGCCCTGTCCGGTGAGATAAAAAAAGAGATGGAACAATTTGCAAAACAGGGCAAAACACCGCTTCTGTTTGCAGATGAAACACAGATCATAGGCGTGATCGCCGTTGCGGATGTCGTAAAACCGACCAGCCGTGAAGCGGTCAGACAGTTCAAAGAATACGGAATCCATGTCATCATGTTAACCGGTGACAATGAAGTGACGGCACAGGCGATCAAAGATCAGGTAGGAATTGATGAAGTCATTGCCGGAGTGCTTCCGACACAGAAGGAAGAAAAGATATCCGCCTTAAAGAACAGCGGACATAAAGTTGCAATGATCGGAGACGGTATCAACGATGCGCCGGCGCTTGCTTCCGCAGACGTGGGAATCGCGATCGGGGCAGGTACGGATGTAGCCATTGAGAGCGCGGACATCGTCCTGATGAAAAATGACCTGATCGATGCGGTCGGGGCGATCCGTTTGAGCAAAGCGGTTATCCGAAATATCAAGGAAAATCTGTTCTGGGCATTTTTCTATAACAGCATCGGCATTCCGCTTGCGGCAGGACTTTTATATCCGATCTGGGGATTAAAATTAAACCCGATGTTTGGTGCGGCTGCCATGAGCTTAAGCAGCGTCTGTGTAGTAAGTAATGCACTGCGCCTTAGATGGGTAAAGCTTGGAAAAGAATCTTCATCCGGAAATGAGACAGGTAACATGGAACAGGAGAGTGCGGTCTGTGAAAACAGAGCGGTCACTTCTGAAATAAAAACAAAAAGTGATGTATCAGAAAGCGAGGAACAAACAATGAAAACAACATTAAGTATTGAAGGAATGATGTGCGGACACTGCCAGGCAACCGTTGAGAAGGCTTTAAAAGGAGTACCGGGTGTGTCTGAGGTAGTGGTGAGCTTAGAGGACAAAAATGCAGTTGTTACCGCAGAGGAATCAGTCGGTGCGGATGCATTAAAAGCAGCCGTTGTAGATGCAGGATATGAGGTAACTAACATTCAGTAAGGAATTGTTACGGGCACAGAAATTGTATTTTGCAGATCAAAAAAGATAAGCATAAAAGAGAAGGGGAGGCCGTGGTTACTCGGCTTCCCCTTCTTCTACGATCTGCTCTAACACGCGGATCAGATCCTGCATGTTATTAAGCTCTACATTTCGCTCGAGGATCAGATTTTTCAGATCCGTTGAAAGTGTCTCGAATTTGTCTTTGATTCCAGGTGCTACATAAGATGCCATATGGTCCTCCTTTTATTTCCGGCAGCAGATTTGCCTGCGGGACGTGTAATCTATTGTTTTTGTGTGGTTACCTGTTTATCATGTACAAAAATTTCAAAAAATATGCCGTAAAAAACACTTCTTGTAAAAATCGCCGTTATCCTTTAATATTAAAGAAGGCATATAGCCGTATTGGAACATTATAAATGAAAGAATGGAAACACCATGGATTATTACAGCAGTCAGATCAGTAAATTAATACAGGAATTATCGTCTCTTCCGGGAATCGGTGCAAAATCTGCACAGCGTCTGGCATTTCATATTTTGAATATGCCGGTGGAACAGGTCGAAGAACTTTCGTCTGCGATCGTGGATGCAAGGAAAAATGTCCGTTACTGTAAGGAATGTTTTACCCTGACAGATGATGAACTGTGTCCGATCTGTAAGGATGCCGGACGTAACCACAAGACGATTATGGTTGTGGAAGATACCAGAGATCTTGCAGCATATGAAAAAACCGGCAAATACGACGGGGTTTATCATGTCCTGCATGGGGCAATTTCTCCGATGCTTGGAATCGGACCTGCAGATATCAAGTTAAAAGAGCTGATGCAGCGCCTGCAAAAGGATGTTGACGAGGTGATCATTGCGACAAACTCAAGCCTTGAGGGAGAAACGACGGCGATGTATATCAGCAAACTGATCAAACCTACCGGGATCAAAGTGACAAGGATCGCAAGTGGTGTTCCGGTCGGCGGAGATTTAGAGTATATTGATGAGGTAACACTGCTCCGTGCCTTAGAAGGCAGAACGGAGATTTAATAAAAGGAATAGAAAGGAACATGACTAGACTATGACAAATCTGGAACTTGAAAAAACAGCGAACGAAGTCCGCAAAAGTATTGTAACTGCAGTACACAGCGCAAAAGCCGGACATCCGGGCGGATCACTCTCCGCAGCAGATATCTTTACTTATCTGTATTTTGAGGAGTTAAACATTGATCCGAAGAATCCTAAGATGGCAGACCGCGACCGTTTTGTGCTTTCAAAAGGCCACACGGCGCCGGGACTTTATGCAGTTCTGGCAGAACGTGGATTTTTCCCGAAGGAGGATCTTGTCACACTGCGTCATACAGGCTCTTACCTGCAGGGACATCCGGATATGAAACACATTCCGGGGATTGATATGTCATCCGGTTCTTTGGGACAGGGACTCTCCGCAGCAGCCGGAATGGCAGCAGCCGGAAAGTTTGACAAAAAAGATTACCGTGTCTATGCACTCTGCGGAGACGGTGAGATCCAGGAAGGCCAGATCTGGGAAGCTGCCATGTGGGCAGGATTCCGCAAACTGGACAATCTGGTTGTGATCGTTGACAATAATAACCTTCAGATCGATGGAACTGTTGATGAAGTATGTTCTCCTTACCCGATCGACAAAAAATTTGAGGCATTTAATTTCCATACGATCAATATCAATGGAAATGACTTTGATGAGATTCGTGCTGCATTTAAAGAGGCGCGTGAGACAAAGGGAATGCCGACTGCGATCATTGCAAAGACCGTAAAAGGAAAAGGTGTATCTTTTATGGAAAATGCCGTAGACTGGCATGGAAAAGCTCCAAATGATGCAGAGTATGAGATCGCAATGAAAGACCTTGAGAAAGTGGGGGAAGCATTATGTCAGAAATAAAAAAAATTGCAACAAGAGAAAGCTATGGAAATGCTCTGGTAGAAGTGGGAAAAGAGCATGAAGACCTGATCGTATTAGATGCGGATCTTGCAGGCGCAACAAAGACTGGAATTTTCAAAAAAGCGTTCCCGGAGCGCCACTGGGATGTCGGTATCGCAGAGGCAAATATGACCGGCATCGCAGCAGGACTTGCAACCTGTGGAAAAGTGCCGTTTATCAGCTCTTTTGCCATGTTTGCGGCAGGAAGAAACTTTGAGCAGGTGCGCAACTCGATTGGATATCCACATCTGAATGTCAAGATCGGTGCAACTCACGCAGGTATCTCCGTTGGTGAGGATGGCGCAACCCATCAGTGCCTGGAGGATATCGCCCTGATGCGCACAATCCCTGGCATGGTAGTCATCAACCCGGCGGATGATGTAGAGGCAAGAGCTGCCGTACACGCTGCATATGATCATGTAGGACCTGTATATCTTCGTTTTGGCCGTTTACCGGTTCCTGTATTCAATGATGAGGCAACCTACAAATTTGAGATCGGCAAAGGAATTGTCTTAAAAGAAGGAAAAGATGTGACAATTTTTGCAACCGGACTCTGTGTGAATGAGACGGTAGAGGCAGAAAAAATGCTTGCAAAAGACGGTATTGATGCAGAGATCATCAATATCCACACCATCAAACCGATCGACCGTGAACTGGTTGTAAAATCCGCGTTAAAGACCGGAAAAGTCGTTACGGTTGAGGAACACTCTGTGATCGGTGGACTTGGAAGTGCGGTATGTGACGTGCTCTGCGAAGAGGCTCCGACGAAAGTCTTAAAGATCGGTGTCAACGATGTATTCGGTGAGTCAGGTCCGGCATTAGAGCTGCTTCATAAATATGAGCTTGATGCAGAGGGCATCTACAAAAAAGTAAAAGCATTTGTAAAATAATAAAAGAAATCCAAAAGAGAGACTGCTGTCATTACGGAAACGTATGCAGCAGTCTTTTTCTGTCGAAAAGTTTTTGAAAAACTGTCCATAAAACCACAAAAAAATCGGACATGCTGTGATACCATTTCAAAATAAAAAAAGCTTTTTAAATTTAAACAGGGAGGATTGGAATGATTGAGATTATCCGGGAAGAAAATTGGGATGATACGAAAGAAAAAAAGCTGCCAAAAGATATCAGACAGATTGGGAGACCGGATGTTGGGGAGAGAATATACATAGAGGATGAAGTATACAGGTATCTGCATCCATATGAGAGCAGCTGTGAAAAATTTGTATATGTTTTGCTTGGAAGATTCGAAAATTACAGTGGAAGACAGTGCACATTTGTGGAGGCAGCAATACAGCTGGAACATTTGGAATTTGATGCAGAGATTCCAAGATGGAGCGACCATGAATGGGCGTATATATATAAACGGTTAAAAGATGAGTATGACAGCATGGTCATTGTTGGATGGGCATTAGATCACAGAGGATGTCTGCCGAATATGACAAAACAGATCGAACAGTTTCATCAGACGCATTTTGGCGGCGTTCATCAGACATTGTTCTTAATGGATACACTGGAAAAGGAGGAAACATTTTTCAGCATCCGGAACGGACATCTGTACCGGAGAGAAGGATTTTACATATATTATGACAGGCACGCCGCGGTAAAATTAAAAAAGATGGAACACAGGGAAGAAAAAACAGAAGAAGTAAATCTGCCGGAGACAGACGAGGTTACATTCATGCAGCTGGACGAGCCTGTTTACGACATAAAAGAAAAGGAAGATACGAATGATATCGATATCCTGGAAGAAGAACTCTATATGGAAGAGAGTATGCAGCCGGACGAGCCCGGACTGCAGCCACATCCGGAACGAAAAAGACAGGGGCGTTATCGGAAACAACTGGAAGAAGCGGAAAAAACGGAAGAGGCAAAGATCCCTGCATATTCCTCCCTCGTATTGGCTGTGGTGGTACTGACTCTTGGTTTTACCGCTTATCAGAACCATAAGAAGATGAATGAGATGGAAAATACTCTGGCACAGATGAATCAGGTACATATCGTGACAGAAATGCCGGAAACAGAAAAAACGGCAGATTCTGGGATCGTGGTGGAAAATATTGCAGGGAATATAGAAAAACAGACGGAGACAAAACAGGCGGATGAACATAGTACGCAGACAGAGGCGGAACAGCTTCAAACAAATGGAACGCAGGCGGCGGAGGCATCCGCACCGGATGAAACGGCAGGGATACAGGCAGGAACGGAATTGTCAGGAATGACAGATACAGAAGAAACTGCAGAAACGTCTGGAACAGCAGATGCCCAGAAAACGATGGAGTCCCAGGAAACAGAGAGTATGCAGAATCGGGAGGGAGAACAGAAGGCGGAAGCGGACACAGATGAAACAAACAGCAATAAGGAAAACGTAAAAGAGACGGCGGCACAGCCGGATGAGGCACAGACATATTTAAAACAGGGGTACTATGTGGTGCGGCAGGGGGATAATCTGGCTGCAATCTGCCGGAAAATATATCAGACAACAGCCATGATGGACAAAGTATGCGAGGCAAACGGGATTGATGATCCGGATGCGATCTATGCAGGCCAGTATCTGACGCTTCCGAATTAACAAAGCAGCCACTTCTAAAAATAAGATGAAACATCCAGGGAATAATGCTATAATATCGAAAGATCAGTGTGAAAAAAAGATTTTTCACACACAGGATTTGTGTTTACGCACAAACTTGAGATGCCCGAAATGGGCAAGAACGAGGTTTAAGATGAAAGAGAGATTGGTATGGCGGAAAAAAACAAGAGAGGATTTCATACGGTAGAAGAACCGGATATGGAAGAGTATGAACGCAAGCTGCGTGAACATCGGGTAAAAGTAGTCAGAAGAACCATTATTCTGATCGTTACCGTACTGGCAGTTTCTGCGGGACTCTGGGTGTTTATGGCACTGCGCCATTATGAGAATTTTGACGTGGGATCGTCTGTTGACAGGGCTGATACGGAGGCTACAAAGTTTGCAGATTTTGGGGGGAATATTTTAAAATACAGCAACGACGGTGCTTTTTATACGGATACGGCAAACGAACTGATCTGGAATCAGACCTATGAGATGACCGATCCACAGATTGATATTTGCGAAGATTACCTGACAATCTATGATAAAAAGGGAACTATGATCTATATCATGACAAAGGAGGGAATCTTAGGCGGAATAGAAACGACAATGCCGATCCAGCAGGTGCGTGTGGCATCGCAGGGAACGGTGGCGGTTCTGATGAAAAAAGATGCTTCCGGTTATCTTGCAATGTATGATAAAACAGGTGCAAAATTAACGGAAGGAGAGATTCACGGTGCAAAAAAAGGGTATCCGGTCGCGATTGCATTGTCATCGGATGCCGTAAGACTTGCAGTTGCCATGTTGGACATCAATGATGGAAGCATAAAAAGTACGATTGCTTTTTACAATTTTGGAACAGCAGGAGAAAGTGAAATTGATCATGTAGTCGGAGCGCAGACGTTTCCAGATACCGTGATCCCGGAAATTGTTTACCTGGCGGATGACAGGCTTGCGGCATTCTCGGATACCGGAGTGATCCTGTTTGAGGGATCTCAGAAACCAAAACAATCCGGAATGATCCCTTTTGAAAAAGAAGTGAAGAGTATTTTCTATAATGATAATTATATTGGCTGCGTGATAAGCAATGAGGATGAGGCAGTGACACATCACATAAGTGTCTATGATCTGGATGGAAAAAGCGTTCTGGAAAAAGATTTTACAATGGAGTATACAGGTGTGGAATTTCTTGCGAACAATGAGATTTGTATTACAAATGAAAACGCATGTGATATATACACCATACATGGGATATATAAATTCCATCATGAGTTTGAACAGACATTGTATAAGATCATTTCGGAGAGTGGCGCGCTGAATTATACATTGATACTGGAAGATACAACAGAAAAAATAAGACTGAAATAAGGAGCATACATATGAACTGGGTTTTGCTGCTGGTATTGCTGATACTGGGATACAATATTATAAGAGGATATAGAAAAGGATTTTTGCGAATTGTGTATTCCCTGGTATCGTGGGTCATAGTACTTACATTTGTTACCGTTGCAACACCATACATTAATACGTATCTGATGGAACACACGACACTATATGAAAAGATTGAGCAGCAGTGCAGTGAACAGATAAAAAGATCCGTAGAGGAAAAACAGAGATCCATTCAAAATGAAAGCAGTCCGGATAATCAGAAATTGTCACAGTTTGGGATTATGCTGCCGGACTCAGTGGTAAATGATATTTTTGAGAAGACCGGAAATATGGCGGGAGAGATTATAGAACAAAGTGGCCTGTATGATGAGATAGCAAAACAGATTGCAGAATTTGTGGTAGAGGGAATTGCATTTCTGATCGCATTGGTCGCAGCGTGGACCATCGTGCATGTGATAGCGCGGGCGTTAAGAATTGTTTCACGGATTCCGGTACTGAGCGGGGTAAATCGTACACTCGGTGTATTTGCCGGTGGGATATACGGACTGATACTGGTATGGATCGGGTTTTACATGATAGCTGTGACAAGTACGAGCGAAATGGGAAGTGCCCTGGTTGCCTGCATATATCAGAGCAGATTGTTAAAATACCTGTATGAAAACAACGTAATTCTGACACTCATTATGAATTTTTTATAGACAAAAAAAGTGTTGACATATCCGGACAATGATGGTAGTATAAAAGTCCACTGCGAAAGACAAGCACTTTTGCTGGGGCGGGAAAAAGATACTTGATTGTTTATCTTTTGGAAAATAAAAAAGTTATTGACAAACAGAACAACACATGATAAGATATCAGAGTTGTCGCGTTTGAGAGATAACAAAGAAAAATAAAAAAGTTGTTGACAACGACTTGAAGATATGATAAAATATACAAGCTGTTGGAAATAACAACAACGAACATTGATAACTGAACAGTGAAAAACCTTGAAAGATTTTGAGAATAATTCAAGAACGCTTCTATAAAGAAGCAACCTTAAAACAGTAAATCAGGACATTGTTTCTGATTAAAAGCCAGATTTAATTCTGGCAGGACAAAACTTTTTAACATGAGAGTTTGATCCTGGCTCAGGATGAACGCTGGCGGCGTGCTTAACACATGCAAG
>OHWL01000457.1_pt1 | contig 9988 bp, 9 predicted proteins | sample 1579711 | NCBI WGS metagenome assembly OHWL01 (sample SAMEA3882523, study PRJEB24775) | human gut metagenome | biome: human-associated habitat; feature: intestine environment; material: feces | place: Netherlands | collected 2009/2010 | reverse complement strand
CCTAAAAGAACCAAGGACAACTTTGAAGGAACAGAATGAAGAACTTAGGAACTTGAAAACACGGTTATGGAAAAGGCAAAAGGCTTTTGACTGCAATGTCAGAAACAAGGAATTTTATAAAAAAGTGATGCAAGAAATCACTTAAAGGATGGTGATAAAAAATGCCACTATACAAAGGTTATGTTGAAACCAAAGGCAAGGCAAGCATTGAAAAATTGAAAAACAGAACCACATGGAAAACCTATGATGAAGTGAAGAACCTGAATGGGTTCGGTGGGGTTTTGGCTGATGACACCATCCTTATTGACATTGATGATTCTGACCAATCTGAAATTCTGATGAACATTGTGGAAGAACTGCAACTTGACTGTAAAGTCCTTTGTACCAGTAGGGGAAAACATTTTCTTTTCAAGAATCATACCATTGCAAGGAACAGGACACACGTTCAGTTGGCGGTTGGTCTTACTGCTGATATAAAAGTCGGCAGTAAGTTATCCTATGAGGTTATCAAGATTGACGGTGAAGAAAGATTTTGTGAATGGGACATTGAAGAAGGTGGAAAGTATCAGGAAGTTCCCAAGTGGTTGTTCCCGGTCAAGGCAACCGCAGACTTTGTTGATATGGATGCCGGGGACGGAAGGAATCAGGCACTTTTCAATTACATCCTGACCCTTACTGCAAATGATTTCACTGTTGAAGAAACCCGTGAGTGCATCCGCATCCTGAACAAGTTTGTTCTGAAACAACCGCTGTCAGATGATGAACTGGAAGTGATCTTGCGTGATGATGCTTTTCAGAAACCTGTTTTTTTCCTTGGCAGCACATTCCTGTTTGACAAGTTTGCAGTATTTATGAAGAACACGGCACACGTTATCAAAATCAACGGGCAGTTGCACATATACAAAGACGGTGTGTATTCCAATGGCTACAAGGAAATTGAATCAAACATGATTCAGCACATTCCAAACCTGAAAAAGATGCAACGCCGGGAAGTCCTTGATTACATGGAACTGATTGTTGATGAAAAGGAACAGTCAGATGCAAATTTGATTGCTTTCAACAATGGTGTATATGACCTTGTGACTGGGGAACTGAAACCATTCAGCACTGACATTGTTATTACTAACAAGATTCCTTGGGACTACAAGCCGGATGCCTATTCTGAACTGGCAGACAGTACATTGAACAAGTTAGCGTGTGGTGATGCAGCAATCAGGGCGTTGTTGGAAGAATGTATTGGTTACTGCTTTTACAGAAGAAATGAGTTAGGCAAGGCGTTCATCCTGACAGGTGACAAGTCCAACGGTAAAAGTACATTTTTGGATTGTGTCAAAGCAATCCTTGGTGATCGGAACATTTCAGCACTTGACCTGAAAGAACTGGGGGACAGGTTCAATACTTCAATGATGTTCGGTAAACTGGCAAACATTGGTGATGATATTGGTGATGATTTCCTTCAAGGTTCACAGGTTAGTGTGTTCAAAAAAATAGTAACAGGTAACCGCATCAAGGCAGAGCGTAAAGGACAAGACCCGTTTGAGTTCAACCCGTTCATCAAACTGTTATTCAGTGCCAATGATATCCCCCGTATGAAGGATAAGACCGGGGCGGTACTTAGGCGTTTGGTCATTATCCCGTTCAATGCCACGTTCAGCAAGGATGACCCTGATTATAGACCATTCATCAAGTATGAATTGACACAACAGGATAGCATTGAATATCTTATCAGGCTTGGTGTAGAAGGACTAAAAAGGGTAGTCATCAATAATGGATTCAGTAAGTCAGATAAGGTTCAGAATCAGTTGGATGAATATGAACAGGAAAACAACCCTATTCTTGCATTTATCAATGACACCGGGGTTGACATGATCGAAAATGAACCAACCAATGAGGTATACAAGCGGTATCAGGTATTTTGTGCAGACAATAGTATGCAGCCAATGTCAAATATCGTATTCAGTAAGCAGATTAACAAACGCCTTGACTTGGAAATTTCAGTTGTAAAACTGAACGGTCAGACAAGGCGTATTTTCAGAAGTAGAAAGGACGGTGATTGAAATGAATGAAGTTTTGTTCAGTAGTAACACAGATGACTGGGCTACACCACAGGACTTATTTGATGCACTGGATGCGGAATTTCATTTCACATTAGACCCGTGTTCAAGTGAACAGAATCATAAGTGTGACAGGTATTTCACTAAAGAAGATAACGGGTTATTGCATGATTGGGGGGGGGGAATCTGTCTTTTGCAACCCACCCTATGGTAAAGAAATGTATAAATGGGTTGAAAAATGCTATTTTGAGGGACGGAAAGAACACACAACTGTTGTTCTGTTGATTCCGGCAAGAACAGATACCAAGTATTTTCACGATTTTATTATACACAGGACAGAAATTCGATTCATAAAAGGTCGGTTGAAATTTGGGAACAGTAAAAATGCAGCACCTTTTCCTTCAATGTTGGTGATATTCAGGGGTGCAAAAGTTTGATAAGAAAGGAAGGTATCAATTAGTGAAAGGTGGAAGAAATCAGGAAGGATATGCAGACCCAACGGCAACTATCGCCGTTGGTAGAGTAGCAAAAGAAGAACGTGAACAGGTTGAATGTGAAGCAGCAGACAAACGTGCCTATGATCTGATTAAGGTTTTGAAGTACATCATCAAAGGTGCGGGGTTTGAACTGACTGAACGTGTTCAGGTGAAAGATACCAAGACAGGAAGGGTTTACAGATGATTGAAAAAATAAAGAAATTCATCAGAATAATCACAATACTGCTGATGACCGCCCTTGTCATATTTCTAATATACACAGTATTCAAGTATGAATGGAAAAACATACTTTGTTTTGTAAGTGTTATTACGGTGTTTCTTATTATCTGTTGGGCGTTCGATTGGTGAAAGGGGTGAAAGTCAAATGTATGATGAACAGGAAGATGCTGCACAGTTAGAATGGTGTCGGCAGTGGTCAGAAGAACATAAAAAGAAAATGACCCGGAAGATGCAAAAGAAGATCAGACGGGTTCAGCACTGGTGTAACTGTAAGTTATATGTCAAGTATGCTTGGTATGAGTTACGGGCAATGATGAAAGGATAAGGTGAATGATTATGGAAAATAAGATTTTGGAATTATTGGAACAGAAGGGCAGCGTATCAATGAATGATGATATTTTCCCATTGGTGGAAAAAGAATTTGAAGGTCAGGTGCTTGGTACAGAACTTTATGAACTTGCACACCAATACATATCACAGTTGTTGTATGGGGTGCATACTGCCGGGGTTGCCGTGATTGCAGTTCCTAAGTTTGCAGCGGGTCAGCAGTTTGGTCAGATGGTTGTTGCTGATGTGATTTATACAAAGGTGAATGATACACCGTATGATTTTATGCAGTAGTTACGCAATAGTTACGGTTGGTTACGGTTCACGGTTACGGTTGAAACCCTTGTAAATACTGGCGGTTACGGTTGGTTACGGTTAAAAGCAATTTTCTTATTATTTTTATTTTTATTGTATATTCTATACATCATAAAAAGTAAAAATATAGAGTATAAGGCGTGAACCGTAACCGTAACTAACCGTAACCAGTAGGAAATTCAAGGCTTTCAGGGTGTTTTTAGTGTGATTTTATCCGTAACCGCAAGCGTAACTGTAACCGGGAAAGGACAGGTGAAAGAATGAAAACATTATCCGCAAGGGAATATTTAGGACAGTTACAGGAACTTGATACTAATATCAATCAGGATTTAGAACGCCTTGATGATATGAAAACCAATGCTTGCAGTACCGGGGCAATAGATTATTCTGCTGAAAGAGTGCAGACAAGTCCGTCAGGTGACAGTTTATGCAAGGCAGTCACAAATTATGTTGCTTTCAATGATGAAATCAATGCAGAGATTGACCGCTTTTCAGATGCCAAGGAACAGATCATCAAGCAGATTAGAGGTCTGCACAATGCAAGGTATTCACAGGTATTATTCAAAGTATATGTTCAGTTTAAGAGTTTGAAAGTTGCATCAGGTGAAATGGGTATGTCATATCAGTATGTCAGGAATCTTCACAAAAAGGCACTTACAAGGTTTGAAGAAACATATGATGATCTGCATTATCTAACTTAATGTATGTTTACTGTCACTTGAAACAACAAAAAGAGCGTTTTACGATAGATTTTGTTGTTTCATGTATATTGTATATTCTTGAATCTAATGATAGGATGTATCTTGACAAGATGGGAATTGTGAAGAAGCGGTTGTTTTTTCACAATTCTTTTTTGTTTATGCCGATATTTGCACCCTGAAATGTAATGTTTCAGGGATTTTTTATTGCAAAAATACATGAAAGGGGTGTTGTTTGATGGCAAAAACGGCAAAATTAACTGAAAAACAGCAGCGTTTTGTTGAAGAATACCTGATTGACCTGAACGCAACACAAGCAGCCATTCGTGCGGGTTATTCGGCAAAAACAGCAGATCAGCAAGGTTCAAGGATGTTGGCAAATGTCAAGGTTCAACAGGCAATTAGTGTTGCAATGGCAGAACGCAGCAAAAGAACAGGAATCAATCAGGACAGGGTTGTTTTAGAACTTGCCCGCATTGCTTTTGTAAAGATGACAGACCTTGTTGATAGTCACGGAAGAATCAGAGACAATGCAACTGATGATGACCTTGCCTGTATTGAATCCGTGAAATATAAACAGTCTGAATCAGAAACCGGGTCAAGTGTTGAAAGGGAAGTGAAGATTTCACCAAAGCTGAAAGCACTTGAATTACTTGGTAAGCATTTGGGTATGTGGAATGACAAGATTGATGTGAATATCACACAGCCTATTGTTATCACTGGTGAAGATGCCCTTGAAGATTAGGCGGTGATCGTCTATGGTCAAGAACAGAATATCTTCACAATACGTTTTTGGGTATCAGAAGTTTATCCTGTACCCGGAAGATTACAAGACTACAAAGTCCGGCAAGAAGAAAGTGCTACTGCCTGAACTGGTTGGTAAGGGTTACGGTACTTTTTGGCGTTGGAAAGGTAGATATAGGGTATGCAAGGGTAGCCGTGCATCCAAGAAATCAAAAACAACTGCCCTTTGGTACATCACCAATATGATGAAGTACCCACAGGCAAATACCCTTGTGGTCAGAAAGACTTTCAGAACCCTGAAAGATTCCTGTTTCACAGAATTGAAGTGGGCGATTCACCGCCTTGGCGTTGATGCCTTTTGGGAAATCAAAGAATCACCACTTGAAATGACCTATAAACCAACAGGTCAAAAGATTTATTTCAGGGGACTGGATGACCCCCTGAAAGTAACATCAATAACCGTTGATATTGGTTGCTTGTGTTGGATGTGGATTGAAGAAGCGTATGAAATCAGTTCAGAAGATGATTTCAATATGCTTGATGAATCAATCCGTGGTGCTGTTCCTGACGGTTCAGGACTGTTCAAGCAAATAACCCTTACACTGAACCCGTGGAATGAACACCACTGGATAAAGAAGCGGTTTTTTGATAACACGGATGATGAAACCCTTGCAATGACCACCAATTACAAGTGCAATGAATGGTTGGATAAGGCAGACTTGAAAGTCTTTGAAACCATGAAGAAGCAGAACCCAAGGCGTTACAAAGTGGCGGGTCTTGGTGATTGGGGTATTGTAGACGGTCTTGTCTATGAAAATTGGGAAGAAAAGGCGTTCAGTGTTGATGAAGTCAAGAAGATTGCCGGGGTCAAGTCTGTATTCGGTCTTGACTTTGGTTATACCAATGACCCGTCAGCACTGTTTTGTGGTCTGATAGATCAGTCAAGCAAGACTATTTGGGTCTTTGATGAAATGTATCAGCCGGGCATGAGTAATGAAGCCATTGCCGAACAGGTTCAGCGGATGGGATATGTGAAAGAGAAGATCACAGCCGATTCAGCAGAACCAAAGAGCATTGACCGCTTGCGTGAACTGGGTCTGAAAGGAATCAGGAAAGCAAGGAAGGGCAAGGACAGCATCAACAACGGCATTGACTTCATACAGGACTATCATATTATCATTCATCCCCGTTGCGTGAATTTCATCACAGAGATCAGTAACTATCAGTGGGATAAGGATGCCAAGACGGGCAAGAAACTGAACCGCCCTATTGATGACTTCAACCACCTGATGGATGCAATGCGTTATGCGATTGAACAGATGGCAAAGGGTGATGCCTTTAGTTTTGATTAAGCAATTACCGGGTAGAATACACGGTGTCAGCAGCCGTTTCTTTTTGGACGGTAGGAAAAGGCTGTCAAATGCTTACTCCGGGGCGGTTGCAATCGGTGACCGCCTATGACACCTGTATAACTACTTTTTGAGATATTAGAAACAAATTAGTAACAACAACCCTTGAAAATGCAGTGTTTTCAGGGGTTTTGATTTTATTATGCAATGAAAGGGGTGAATTGAACCGTGTTCAGTTCCTTTGTGGATGCAATCACATTAAAACTTAGCAACTTCATATTGCAAGGGGCAAAGGCACACATGACCGACTTGGAATTTCTTGAAAAGGAAATTGCAGCATGGAAGTGTTCACCTCGTAGAATGATGCAGATAAAAGGATTTTTGTACTATGACGGTGACCATGATGTAATTCACCGCAAGCGTACAATGATCGGTGAAGGTGGGGAACTTGAAGTTGTTGAAAACCTACCAAACAACAGGGTCATTGATAACCAGTATGCAAAAATGGTCAATCAGAAAGCCAATTATCTGTTTGGTAAGCCGTTCACACTAAGCGGTGAAAACACTGCATATATTGAACTGCTGAAAAAGATATTTGACAAGAAGTTCATGCGAACATTGAAAAGTGCGGGCAAAGCTGCATATAACGGCGGTATTGCTTGGCTATATCCATACTACAATGAACGGGGTGAATTTGCTTTCAGGCTTTTCCCCGCTTATGAGATTTTGCCATTTTGGAAAGATTCTGAACATACTGAACTTGATTTCTTCATCCGGCATTATGTGACGGTTGCCTATGACGGCAATCAAAGGAAGTTCATTGAAAAGGTTGAATTGTATGATCTGAATGGTGTTCACCTGTTCATTCTTGATGGCGGGAAACTGATTCCTGACATTGTGAACAATGAAACCGCAGACTTCCCACACGTTACAATGACGGATGCTGCCGGAAATGTTCAAGTGTTCAACTGGCAGCGTGTTCCCCTGATTCCATTGAAAGCCAATGAACAGGAAACACCGCTGATTAAGAAAGTCAAGTCATTACAGGATGGCATCAATGTGATGCTGTCTGACTTTGAAAATAATATGCAAGAAGATGCCCGGAACACTATTTTGGTATTGAAGAACTATGACGGTACTAATTTGGGTGAGTTCAGGAAGAATCTTGCAACCTATGGTGCAGTAAAGGTCAGATATGACGGTGATACTAAGGGCGGGGTTGAAACCCTTGAAATCACAGTCAATGCAGAGAATTACAAGACCATTGTGGAAATCTTCAAGAAAGCCTTGATTGAGAATGCAATGGGTTATGATGCCAAGGATGACAGACTTTCCGGCAATCCTAATCAGATGAACATTCAGTCAATGTATTCTGACATTGATACAGATGCTAATGATACAGAATCAGAAGCACAGGCAACAATGGATGATGTACTTTGGTTTATCAACTGCCACCTTGCCAATACGGGACAGGGTGATTTTGAAGGTGAAGAAGATGGGGTTGATGTGGTATTCAACCGTGATATGCTGATGAATGAATCAGAAATCATTGACAACTGCACCAAGTCACAGGGTCTTATTTCTGACGAAACAATCATTGCTAATCATCCTTGGGTGGATGACCCACAGGCAGAAATGGAACGCCTGAAAAAGCAGAAGGAAGAAGCACAGAAAGAAATGCTTGCACAGTATGACCCATTTGGTACACAGAACCAAAACGGTGACGGTGCAGATGATGACCCTGACAATAAAGGTTACCCGTCACAGGGAAGTCAGGGCGGTGAAGTAGATGAATAACGGTGAATACTGGCAGAAGCGTTTTGAACTGCTTGAACAGGCAGCACACCAACAGGGGGTTCAATGTTATGCGGACATTGAAAAACAGTACCGACAGGCACAGAAGCAACTTGAAGGTCAGATTGCTGCATGGTATCAGCGTTTTGCATCTAACAACGGGGTAACCCTTGCAGAAGCAAAGCGGATGTTGAACGCAAAGGAACTTGCTGAACTGAAATGGGATGTAAACCAGTATATTCAGTACGGTCAGGAAAATGCAATCAATGGCACTTGGGTCAAGCAACTTGAAAATGCATCTGCAAGATTCCATATCAGCAGACTTGAAGCCTTGAAGTTGCAGACCCAACAGAGCATTGAAGTCATGTTTGGAAATCAACTTGACAGCATTGACAATACAATGCGGAATGTTTACAAGTCCGGCTATTATCACACAGCCTATGAAATTCAGAAGGGCGTGGGTGTTGGTTGGGACTTTTCCGCACTGGATGACAAGCAGATCAGCAAGGTCATCAATAAGCCTTGGGCGGTTGACGGCAAGAATTTCAGTGAAAGGATATGGGGCAACCGTCAGAAGTTGGTCAATGAACTGAACAACACCCTGACACAGAACATCATCTTGGGAAAAGACCCACAGAAAGCCATTGATGAAATTGCCCGGAAGATGAACACTTCCAAGACCAACGCCGGGCGGTTGGTAATGACAGAAGAAGCCTTTTTCAGTTCCGCAGCACAAAAGGACTGCTTCACTGAACTGGATGTTGAACAGTTTGAGATTGTGGCAACACTGGATTCCCACACTTCGGATATATGCCGGGGTATGGACGGCAAGCATTTCCCTATGTCTGAATGGAAGGTTGGTGTGACTGCACCGCCGTTTCATGTTCATTGCCGTTCAACCACAGTACCATATTTTGATGATGAATTTGATGCAGTTGGTGAACGTGCTGCCCGTAATGAAGAAACAGGCAAGACCTACTTTGTACCGGGCAATATGACCTATAAGGAATGGGACAAGGCTTTTGTTCAGGGTGACAAGTCAGACTTGCAAGAAATAAATCCTGATGATACAATCAAGACAGAAGAACAGAATTTTGATATTGAAGGAAACACCACTAAGTTGAAGGGTGCAATGAGTGATAAAGATTATGCTGAATATTTGGCAAGATTGAATAATCATTCAAATGATAATGTTAAGAAACTGTATTCTTCTTATGCAGATAAGATTGCGGGAGTTAAAAAGGCATCAAGTGGTGCATATACACCCGCATCAAATAGTCTTACCTTTTCTTATCCTGATGAAAGGTATATTCAGAATGGAAAAGATAAGTATTCAACAGTAGCACATGAATATGGTCATTTCTTTGATGCACAGGCACAATTTAGTGATTTGCATTTCAATGAGATAGACACAGTTAAAAATAATTTGAATTATACTAAGTCACGCTTTACTAACAGGGCAAGTTCCAGTGATGAATTTCTTGCAGCAGTAAGAAAAGATAAGCAATTCTTGCGTGATACATTGACAGATGAAATCAAGAAAGAATTGCGGTTACATGATGCAAGTGACGGTGTTCAGGATGCCATTGATGGGTTACTTTGGGAAAGAATTGGATGGGGTCATGGTGATAAATATTACAATAGACTGTATCATTCAATCAAACAGATGAAGGAACATAAGGGACTGCAACAGGCATATAAAGATTTAGGTTATGATGTAAGTAATTTATCAAAGGTTGTTTCTATTTGCCGTGATTATGAATCTGCATCTGAAATGTGGGCGAACATAATGGCAGCAGAAGTGAATGGTGGTGAAGCACTGGAATATGTGAAAAAGTATTTACCAAACAGTTATGCAGCGTTGATTGAAATTCTGAAAGGGGTGAAATGATATGGATGAAAAATTGAATAAAGCATTGGAAGATTATGAAAGAAAATTCAATGACGGTTTCCCAATGTTTCAAATGAATGCAGAATCCCCTGATAGAATT
>OHWL01000446.1_pt1 | contig 10194 bp, 10 predicted proteins | sample 1579711 | NCBI WGS metagenome assembly OHWL01 (sample SAMEA3882523, study PRJEB24775) | human gut metagenome | biome: human-associated habitat; feature: intestine environment; material: feces | place: Netherlands | collected 2009/2010 | reverse complement strand
AAAGGTTGGCGAACCTACTCCCGAACAGGCTGTACAGATTCTCAAAGGCTTGCGTGACAGCTACGAGGCACACCATAAGGTTAAGATTACCGATGAGGCAATCAATGCCGCAGTAACATTGTCATCAAGATATATCGCAGACCGTTACCTCCCCGATAAGGCAATTGACCTTATTGATGAGGGTGCGTCAAAGGTAAGGCTTGCATCTCTTACTTCTCCTGATAATGTAAAGGAGCTTGAAGATGAAATTGCAGACTATGAAAAAGAAAAGGCAAGCGCAATTAACGAGCAGGACTTTGAAAGGGCTGCAAGACTTCGTGATGAGCAGAAGGAACTTCAGACAAAGCTTGACGATGCAAAGAAGAAGTGGCAGGAACAGCAGAAGGGTAACAGCGGCGAGGTAACTGCCGAGGATATCGCAAAGATTGTGTCCGAATGGACAGGTATCCCTGTTGTTCAGCTTACTAAGGAAGAAAGCGAAAGACTTCTTAACATGGAGAATGTTCTCCACGAAAGAGTTATCGGTCAGAGCGAGGCTGTAACTGCAATCGCAAAGGCTATCAGACGAGGCAGAGTAGGTCTTAAAGACCCGAAAAGACCTGTAGGTTCGTTTATCTTCCTCGGTCCGACTGGTGTCGGTAAAACAGAACTTTGCAAGGCTCTTGCAGAGGCAATGTTCGGCGATGAAAATGCAATGCTCCGTCTTGATATGAGTGAATATATGGAGAAACACACCGTGTCAAAGCTTATCGGCTCACCGCCCGGATATGTAGGCTTTGAAGAGGGCGGTCAGCTCACCGAAAAGGTAAGAAGAAAACCGTATTCGGTTGTACTTTTTGATGAGATTGAAAAGGCTCACCCCGATGTATTCAATATGATCCTCCAGATTCTTGAGGACGGCAGACTTACCGACTCACAGGGCAGAACGGTTGACTTTAAGAACACCATTATCATAATGACCTCTAATGTCGGCGCAAGACTTATCACCGAAAAGCAGAGCTCACTCGGTTTTAATTCCGAAAATGAGAATGCCGAAGAGAGCGAGAAAAAGGACATCAAGGAGCTTGTAACAGGTGAACTCCGCAAGGTATTCCGTCCTGAATTCTTGAACCGTGTTGACGATATTATCGTGTTCAACAAGCTCAACAAGGACGAAATCAAGCAGATTGCCGTTAAGATGCTCAAAACTCTTGAAAACCGTCTTGATAAGATGAATATTAAAATCAGCTTTACAGACAACGCAATCAGCGAGATTGCCGACAAGGGCTTTGACGAAAACTACGGTGCAAGACCTCTCCGCCGTGCAATACAGAACGAGATTGAAGATCCGCTTTCAGAGCAGATGCTTGAGGGCAAGGTCAAGGACGGCGCAGTAGTTACCTGCGATTTCTCAGACGGTCAGTTTACCTTTACAACAGCAAACGCCAACTAAGCGTAATCCTTAATAAAAATAAAATCAACCGCAGAGCGAAAAACTTTGCGGTTGATTTTTTTGCTTTGAATATTTTGACAAAAATGAATTTAAGGTGTATAATCAAGCCGACAAAAACACAAGAGGGTGTTAATTATGAAAAAAATTATCTCGATTATCTTGTTGGCAGTTATTATGTTAACTTCTGTTTTATTTACAGGTTGTGGTGAGGTTGCATCAAGTAATGCTCAAACTTCTGATGAGGTTAATACTACGGCTTTGGTTGAAACTACACCTACACTTGATCCAAACCAATTTTCATTTGAAGTTTATGACTACAAAACAAACGAACTTATTTCAAAGTCAAACAAAAACAACCTTAACGAAAAGTTGAAGGCATCTGACGATTTGATATATATGACATCTGATAATAAGGTGGATTCGATAGATGTTGAACCGAGTTATGTTCTTCTTTTATCATACCTGAAAGATACCAGTCGTGACATTTGGGTTTTGATATATGTCAAGGGTGATGATGTCTATGTTCAGGCTGATAAAAGGCACGCAAACATAAACCTTGACACAGCAGGCTATGATATCTATAAGAGTAAATATAATAAGTCACAGCTTGAAGAATTTATGAAATAATCACAGTGTAAAGTTGCCTGAATTTAAAAGATTTTATAAAGTACGGTGTAACCATAAAACATAGGTTGCACCGTGTTTTTTACATCAAATTTCTGTTCATAATTTGAAAAGTGTAGCTTTTGCCTCTCAAATTTCATTGAAAAGTGTAGTTTTTAACCCCTAAATTCTATTGAAAAGTGTGTTTTTTACCCCTCAATTTTCATTGAAAAGTGTGATTTTGTTTGTTGACAAAACAAAAAAGCCTCCCGTGGTGGGAGGCTTTTTTTCGGTTATGAACCGTTAATCAGTCGATTTCAACCATAATTTTTTCTTCACTGCGGATAGCGGCACTGCGGGCAATTGTGCGGATAGCCTTGGCAATTCTGCCCTGCTTACCGATGATTCTGCCCATGTCGTTTTCTGCAACATGAATGTGGTAAACAACTGTTCCCTCTTCGTTGGGAGCGTCTGCTTCAACTGATACGGAATCGGGATCGTCAACAAGACCCTTTGCGATAACTGCAAGTAAATCTTTCATTGTTTGTCCTTTCCGAAACGCAATTATTCAATTACGCCGTTCTTCTTGAGAAGAGCCTTTACTGTGTCTGTTGGCTGAGCACCGTTAGCAATCCACTTCTTAACTGCTTCAGCGTCAACATTGAACTCAGAAGGCTTCTTGAGAATATCATATGTGCCGATTTCTTCAATGAAACGGCCGTTTCTCGGATATCTTGAATCTGCTACTACTACTCTGTAGAAAGGAGCCTTCTTTGAACCCATTCTTCTAAGTCTGATCTTTACTGCCATAATGTTCACCTCATAAAAATTGTTAATTTATATTCACCAACCGTAATTGGATGAAAAACTTTGTTTAATGTTTGATTAATGTTAATTATTTGAACGGAGGCATTCCGTCAGGTCCGCCCATTCCGCCTGCAGGTCCCATACCGTTCATCGGCATACCGCCGAGTCCGGGAAGACCTTTCATTTTTCTTCTTTTCTTAGAGCCTTTTCCGCCCTTTGTCATCTGACGCATCATCTTCTGCATCTGGTCAATCTGCTTGATAAGTCGGTTGACCTCTTCAATGCTTCTGCCCTCAAGTTGTTTCCCAACACCCGGAATTTTTGAGAGAATGCCCTTGAGCGGTCCCATTTTTTTGACCTGCTCAAACTGATCGTACAAATCGTTAAAGTCGAATTTGTTGCTCATCATCTTCTGAGCCATTTCTTCGGCTTTTTCGGCATCCATTTTATTCTGTGCGTCCTCAATGAGAGTAAGCACATCACCCATGCCGAGAATACGGCTTGCCATTCTGTCGGGGTGGAAAACTTCAATATCGTCAAGCTTTTCGCCTGTACCTGCAAATTTAATAGGTCTGCCTGTAACAGCCTTTACCGAAAGCGCCGCACCGCCTCGAGTGTCACCGTCAAGCTTTGTGAGAATAACACCTGTAATGTCAAGAAGTTCGTTAAAGCTCTTCGCAACATTAACTGCGTCCTGACCTGTCATCGAGTCGATAACAAGCAAAATTTCGTTTGGTTCAACTTCTTTTTTGATGTTTTTAAGCTCATCCATAAGAGCCTCATCAATATGAAGTCGGCCTGCGGTATCGAGAATAACAACATCGTTTCCGTAGTCCTTTGCACGCTTGATTGCCTCTTTTGCAATCTTAACGGGATTTGCTTTTCCCATTTCAAAAACAGGAACGCCTGCCTTTTCACCGACAACCTTCAACTGGTCGATAGCGGCGGGACGATATACGTCACAGGCGGCAAGCAGAGGATTTCTGCCCTGCTTTTTCAGCATTTTTGCAAGCTTTGCCGTGTGGGTTGTTTTACCCGAACCCTGAAGACCGCACATCATGATGACTGTTGGAGGCTTTGACGCAAACTCAATTCGTGCGTCCTCACCGCCCATAAGGCTTGTAAGCTCCTCGTCAACAATCTTAACAACCATCTGTGCAGGAGTAAGACTTTGCATAACATCCTGACCGACAGCACGCTCTGTTACTTTGTTTGTAAAGTCCTTTGCAACCTTGTAGTTTACATCGGCCTCAAGAAGTGCGAGTCGAACCTCTCGCATTGCTTCCTTAACATCTTTTTCAGAAAGCTTGCCTTTGTTTTTCAGTTTTTTGAACGCATTGCCAAGCTTATCTGCAAGTCCTTCAAATGCCATGAAAACTCCTTTAATCTTTCAGCGAGCCTGATTTTTCGATGATAACATCCGCAAGCTCTGTGATTTGTGTATCCTGTGAAAGTTCTTTTATTTCAAGTGCAAGAGCCGAAATTTCGTCAAGCCCCTGCTCAAGCTTACTGAACTGTTTGAACAGACCGAGCTTTTCTTCAAACTCAAAAAGCTGTTGCTCACTGCGCTTGATACTGTCACGCACACCCTGTCTTGTTATTCCCGTTTCATCGGCAACCTCTGCAAGCGACAAATCTTCATTATAATAAAGGTCAATCGCCTTTTTGCCCGAGGGTTTTAAAAGCTCGCCGTAAAAATCAAACAAGAGAGATACTTCAATGTTTTTTTCCATACCTGACAGCTCCCGTGATTCTGGTCTGCGTGTAAAGAAAATTTCTTTACACCTGTGAATTATAATATACAATTGCCCGTTTGTCAAGCATTTTAAGCCGATTTTACGGCTGAGAGTAATTTTAATAAATTTTTAATTTTCGGGAAGTTATCAAATTTGTACAGTTATATTACAAAAACGACAATATTGTGAAAGTTTCGGAAGATTTAAATAACTAAAATAAGCCGATTGTAATGCGATTTTGAGTATAATTACGAAAGAGTAAAAAAAGTGTTTCTATCCTTTACAAATGAGTGGCTATGTGAAGTTTAGTTTTCGTCAAAATTCACAAAAATTATTTTTTAGTGAAAAAAGCTATTTTTAATGTACATTTTCAAGTAAAATGTGTTATAATTGTTTTGAATTATTGAAGAAACGGGAGTTTTGCTTTACGGAACAAATTATAAATATCGACAGAATGGAAAATGCCGTAGCACTTTTTGGCAGTTTTGACGGAAATATTAAGCTGATTGAAAAGGAGTTTAATGTCCGTGTCACCTGCCGTGACAGTGAGCTTAAGGTTGAGGGCGATGCCGAAAACACATCGAAGGCCTGCAAGGTTATTGAAAGCCTGTTGCAGTTCATCAACCGTGGCGAAGCACTTTCCGAGCAAAATATCCGCTACTGCATTTCGCTTGTCAATGAAGGCAGTGAGGACAAAATAGAACAGCTTGCAGGCGACTGCATCTGTATTACTTCAAAGGGAAAGCCTATTAAGCCGAAAACCATCGGTCAGAAGCGCTACTGCTCGCAGATTGCGAAAAATACCGTCACAATCGGCGTCGGCCCTGCCGGTACGGGCAAGACCTACCTTGCCGTTGCAATGGCGGTCACGGCTTTCAGAAGCAAGCAGATTAACCGAATAATTCTCACAAGACCTGCTGTTGAGGCAGGTGAAAAGCTCGGTTTTCTGCCCGGTGATTTGCAGAGCAAGGTTGATCCGTATCTTCGCCCCCTGTATGACGCATTGTTTGATATGCTCGGTGCGGAAACATATCAAAAGTATGTTGAAAGAGGCAACATTGAGGTTGCACCGCTTGCATATATGCGAGGAAGAACGCTTGACGACAGCTTTATAATTCTTGACGAGGCTCAGAATACGACAAGGGAACAGATGAAGATGTTCCTTACCCGACTTGGATTTAACTCAAAAATGGTAATCACGGGCGATATTACACAGATTGACCTTCCGAACGGTGCAAAGAGCGGTCTTAAAGACTGCATCAAAATTCTCAAGAACATTGATGATATCGGCACCTGTTTCTTTGACGAAAAGGATGTTGTCCGTCATCGCCTTGTTCAGGATATCATCAAGGCTTATGCAAAATTTGAAAACACTGACATTAATAATTTACGAAACAACGGCTCCAAAAACAACGGCTCCAAAAATTAATTTACTTAATTTTCACATATCCCACGCTAACGGGTTAAAAATAATGAAAGGATGATCATGAATGGCAGAGCATAATAAAATCAGGGTAATTATCACAAACAAACAAAAAGCAGTAAAGATTCCGACAGGTATCAGAATGTTGGTTCGTCGTTGTTGTAACGCAGTTCTGCGACTTGAAAAATTTGAAGGTTCTGCTGAAATCAGCGTTACTTTCACGGATAACGAGGGCATCAAGGCTCTTAACAAGCAGTATCGTGACAAGGACATTGAAACCGATGTTCTTTCTTTCCCAATGGGCGAAAACGGTGTTTATGACACCAATCCCGAAACAGGCGCACAGATTCTCGGTGATGTTGTAATTTCTATGGAAAAGGCAAGAGATCAGGCAGAACTCTTTGGTCACAGCCTCCAGAGAGAGGTTGGCTATCTTACCGCTCACAGCGTTCTTCACCTTCTCGGCTATGATCACATGGAAAAGCTTGAAAGGGTAAGAATGAGAGAAAAAGAAGAGCTTGTTATGGAACAGCTCGGTCTTCCTGCATCATCAAGCTACATAGTTGATGACGATATGGCTTGACAGAGTAGTTATATTACGGGGTATGAAAAAGCAAATCAAAAGTTTTAAAAGTGCATTCAGAGGTTTCTGCTTTTCCGTAAAAAGCGAAAGTCATATGAGATTTCACCTTGTTGCGACATTTTATGTTTTCGTTTTCGGTTGCTTTTACGATTTTTCTGCCGCAAAATGGGCGTTGCTCGCCGTTTTGTGTGCGCTTATAATTGCACTTGAAATGATCAACACCTGTGTTGAAAAGCTTTGTGATTTGTTTTGTGACAGATACGATTTTTCCGTTAAGATTATCAAGGACATTGCAGCCGCAGCCGTGCTTGCCGTGTCATTTCCGGCTGTGTTTACAGCGGTGCTGTTCTTCCTTGATTTTGAAGTAATCGGAAAAATATTTTTGTATTTTGTAAACAATCCCGTTATGCTCGTTTTGCTGATTTTATCTGCGGTGATTTCTGCCGTCTTTGTATGTGCAGGCCCCGTAAAAATCAAGAACGCAATTTTGGGCATTAAAAGAAAAGATAAACGTTAACAAAGGGGCGGCATTTTGCTTGCCCCCGATTTTTGTATAGTGAGGTAATATGTTAAATACAGATAATAAAGATAAATCCGCATTTATTGCCATTGTCGGCAGACCTAATGTGGGCAAAAGTTCAATTCTCAACAGACTTATGGGACAGAAAATTGCGATTGTTTCAAGCAAACCGCAGACTACCCGCAACAGAATCACAGGCGTGCTTACTCAGGGCGAATATCAGCTTGTTTTCTTTGATACACCGGGTATGCACAAGCCGAAAACCTCTCTCGGCAAGTATATGGTGCGTTCCGTCAATGAATCAGTGGGCGGTGTTGACTGCTGTATGCTCGTTGTTGAGGCAGGAAAAGAACCGGGTGACACAGAACTTAGCCTTATTGAAAAGTTCAAGTCAATGGAAATGCCGGCAATCCTTGCAATCAACAAGATTGACACTCTCAAAGAAAAAGAAGAACTTATGAAACAGATTGCCCGTTACAGTCTGCTCTACGATTTTGACGCAGTTGTTCCCGTGAGTGCACAGGACGGCAACGGTATGAACGAACTTCTTGATGAGCTTAAAAAGCAGGCAGGCGAGGGCGGTCATTTCTTTGATGACGATACTCTTACAGACCAGCCCGAAAGAGTTATTGTTGCCGAAATTATCCGTGAAAAAATACTCCGTCTTTGCGACAGGGAAATTCCGCACGGCACGGCTGTTGTAATCGAAAAAATGAAAACAAGGGATAACGGTATGCTTGATATTGACGCTACTATTTTCTGTGAAAAAGAAACCCACAAGCGTATTATTATCGGCAAAAACGGCTCAATGCTCAAGAAAATCAGCACATTTGCCCGTCAGGATATCGAAAGATTTTTCGATTGCAGGGTATTCCTACAGACATGGGTAAAGGTAAAAGAGGATTGGCGAAACCGTGCCCAGATTCTTCAGAATTTCGGCTATGACGAAAAGAATTTTGACTGATAATCAGATTAAAAGCGATTCGGGTACACGATTTGACACAATGTCAGATTTTTCATAATATAATAAACGGCATCCGTGAAACACTAACTGCGGAGGTGTTTTTATGGATAACTGGAGTGCGTGGCAAATATTCTTTACCACGGGAAGCGTTCTTGATTACATTCGCTACAAAAGTATTCAGGATGCCAAAGACACGGGTGCAATCACCGTGAACAGGGAGGAAACCGATGAAATTCCGAACAGAGGGACTGATTATAAAGGAACAGAATATCGGTGAGCAGGACAAGCTCGTTTTTGCTCTCACAAAGTCAAACGGTGTAATCCGTGCATTTGTAAAGGGTGCAAAAAACATCAAAAACGGCAAATGTGCGGCGGCATCTCTCCTCTCATATTCCCGACTTACAATTTATAAAGGTCGGGAAAGTTACATAATCGGCGAGGCACAGCCGATTCGCATTTTCTCAAAGCTCCGCAGTGATGTTACAAAAATGTGCCTTGCACAGTATTTTTGCGAACTCGCTCTGACAATTTGTCCCCGTGAGCAAAAGGCAGACTCATTTCTGAGCCTTGTGCTTAATTCTCTCTACCTTTTGTCAGAGAACAAACGCAGTGCAGACCTTATCAAGCCGTGTCTTGAAATGAGGCTTGCAAGTATGGCGGGCTATATGCCCGACCTGAGAATGTGCAGAGAATGCGGAGAATACATTACTCCGCTTATGTACTTTCTGCCACGCATAGGCGCTCTTGAATGTGCCGATTGCAGAACGGATGTGTCGGAACCCGCAATCGCTCTCAATGAGGGAACGCTCACGGCGCTTAGGCACACGGTTTATGCCGATGATGACAAGTTGTTTTCGTTTGCATTGCCGAAGGATGACCTTGTTGTGCTGAATGCGGCGAGCGAAAGTTATCTTAAATACAGATTTGAAAAAGACTTTAAAACGCTTGTTTTTTACAAAACAATAAGCAGTTAATCAGACAATGCAGTTTTGTGTGATTACCTATTCAATTAGTGTTTAAACACTAATTGATTGGCGAACAATGCGATAAATCGGTTGTTTTACTGTAATATTATTTGACGCAAAATTGCAATTATTGAATTTGGTAGAATTATGAACAGACATTACAAAACACTTGAACTTGATAAAATTCTCGAAAGGCTTGCGGGAATGACTTCGATTGAGGACGCCCGTGAAATGGCATTGAATCTCGAACCCGTGTTTGAACTGAAAAAGGTTGAACAGCTTCTACAGCAAACCGATGACGCAGTTGCGTTAAGCGGAAGATTCGGTGCTCCGTCATTCGGCGGTGCCGGAAATTGTTCGGGACATTTACGCAGAGCACAGGCAGGCGGTTGCCTTACCACAGGCGAACTTCTGTCGGTTGCATCAACTCTCAGAACAATCCGCACGGTCAAGGAGTGGCACTCACGCTCAGGCGGAGGAGCAAGCTCTCTTGACAGCTATTTCAGCGGACTTGTTTCCAACAAGTTTCTTGAGGACAAAATCACCTCGGCTATTATAAGCGAGGAGGAAATTTCCGATAAGGCAAGCCCTGTTTTGTCGGATATAAGAAGAAAAATCCGCACAGCCTCCTCAAAGGCTCGTGAGGTACTTGATAAAATTATTCACAGCTCAACATACATGAAGTATCTTCAGGATACTATCGTCACACAGCGTGACGGCAGATATGTTGTTCCCGTAAGAAGTGAATGCAGAGGCAATGTTCCGGGTCTTGTACACGACACCTCGTCAAGCGGTGCAACCGTGTTTATTGAGCCTATGGGCGTTGTTCAGGCAAACAATGACATCAAGCTTTTGCAGTCAAAGGAAGAACAGGAGATTGAAAGAATCCTCTTTGAGCTTTCCGCAAATGCAGGCGATTTTGCCGACAGCATTATCCACAGCTACAAGAACCTTGCACAGCTTAATTTGATTTTTGCAAAGGCTGACCTTGCGTATTCAATGAAAGCGTCAAAGCCGATTATGAACGACAGGGGAATGATTGAGCTTAAACAGGCTCGTCATCCTCTTATTGACAAAAACAAGGTTGTTCCCGTTGATGTTATGCTCGGAAAAGAGTTTGACACGCTTGTAATCACAGGTCCTAACACGGGCGGTAAAACC
>OHWL01000445.1_pt1 | contig 10196 bp, 5 predicted proteins | sample 1579711 | NCBI WGS metagenome assembly OHWL01 (sample SAMEA3882523, study PRJEB24775) | human gut metagenome | biome: human-associated habitat; feature: intestine environment; material: feces | place: Netherlands | collected 2009/2010 | reverse complement strand
CGTATGAGGTGGCGTTGAATGATACGGTGGCAATCATCGAAGGGATGAATGTGGTGGTGACTGCAACCAATTACTTGCGCGATTCCTGGCTGAATACGCCTATACGGGTACAGAAACTTCCGGTAGAATCGATGGTGAATTATTATAAGAATGCTTTGGGCATTCAGCAGGAAGAAGAGGAAGCTTCCATCCTTACTCTGGCTTTGAAAGACAGTTCACCAGCCCGTGCGGAAGATGTGCTGAATACATTGATTACAGTGTATAATGAAGAGGCCATCAAAGAAAAGAATCAGGTGGCGGTGAATACCGCTAACTTTATCAATGAGCGTCTTATCATCATTGAACGTGAGTTGGGAAATGTAGAATCCAATCTGGAATCGTTCAAGCAGCGGAATCAGATTGTGGACATTGCGTCCTCGGCAGGTATGTATATGACTGAATCGCAGAAATACAATGCCGATGCCATGGAACTGGAAACTCAGCTTCGTCTGGCTAATTTTATTAAGGACTACCTGACAGACCCTAGTAAGGAAACCGACCTGATACCTTCTAATACGGGAATCAGCGATATGAACATTGAAAATCAGATTAGTCTTTACAATGCGGCAAAATTGAAGCGTGACCATTTGATTGATGACAGTAGTGTGAACAACCCTGTGGTGCAGGAACTCAACAATTCGCTTCGTGCCATGAAACAAAGTATTATTCGTGCTGTGGACAACATGATTGTCAGCCTGAATGTGAAACGCAATGACGCACAGAACCGTGAAATGCGTGCTCAGGACCGTGTGACGGCTATTCCGACAAAAGAACGGCAGATGCTGTCTATCGAACGTCAGCAGAAAATCAAGGAAGCCCTTTATCTGTTCCTACTGAACAAACGTGAGGAGAATGCCCTTTCACAGGCCATGGCCGATAACAATGCCCGCGTGATAGACGGAGCAGAAGGAAGCAATGCTCCGATTTCTCCCAACCGAAACCGTATCCTGTTGTTGGGATTGCTGGTGGGAATCGCTTTGCCGGGAGCTGTTTGTCTGGCTATTCTCTTTATGGATACACGGGTTCACGGACGGAAAGACATAGAAGGAGCTACTTCCGTGCCTTATTTAGGAGAAATTCCGTTAGATAAAGAAGCCATGAAAGATCACCGGAAGAAGGTAATGGCAGTGAAAGAACAGGGTGATGACATCGTGTCGGAAGCCTTCCGTATTTTACGTACTAACATGGCTTTCCTTTCCAAAAAAGACAAGCCTGCGCAGGTAATTACCTTTACTTCGTTCAATATCGGAGCCGGAAAGACCTTTATTGCACGCAACTTGTCTATGAGTCTGGCTTATATGAAAAAACGGGTAGTCATGGTCGATTTGGATATTCGTAAGGGAACATTAAGCCGTCATTTCGGGCACTATCATGTAGGTGTTACCAATTATCTGTCAGATAATACGGTGAAGGTAGATGATATCATACAGCATCAGGAAGGGTTTGACCTGATTCCGGCAGGAATTCTGGCACCCAATCCGGCTGAATTGTTAATGGACAATCGTTTGGATGAACTGATTAATGAACTGCGTACCCGCTATGATTACATCATTGCCGACAATGTGCCGGTGGGTTTGATTGCCGATGCTACGATTGCAAACCGTATAGCTGATCTGACCATTTTTGTGGTACGTGCAGGCAAGCTCGACCGTCGTCAGTTGCCGGATATCGAGAAACTTTATCAGGAAAAGAAACTGAAGAACATGGCACTGGTTCTGAACGGGGCCAATCCGGAGCGTCATGGCTATGGTTATAGCTACGGGTATGGTTATGGCTATGGTTATGGAACTAAGAAAAAGAAAACGTTTTTTTTAAAATAAATGCGTATGAAAAAACAAAATGAGAGTTTAGTAAGGGTCTTATTTAGGGAGGCCAAAGTTAATTTTTTAAATCTAAAAAGAAAGTGAGGATTTTATGAAGAATCAAGAACAAAAAGAGTATGAAGCTCCGCAAACTACCTGTCTGGAGGTAGAGCTGGAGCAGGGGTTTATGAAGGCCTCGGTGTTTGAAGAAAAAGAGAATACGGAAAGCTTGACTATTGAAGATCATAATGTGGACGAGACGTTTGATTTTTCTACTGATAGCTGGGACTAATATGTGTAACAAAAAATAAGACAATATGAAATATCTTAAATATATAACGAATGGAGCATTATTTGCTCTGTTGTTAGCAGGCTGTTCTGATGATTTGGATAATAAACCAGTAGTATTACCTGTAAGCGGTGACGAAATTGAGTTCGGAGCAGCTTCAGGTGGTTTCACTGATGTAAACCCTGAAAGCAGGACTATCTATGATGTTCCTGCCGGTTCTACTTTTGATAACTATCAATTATTGAATATCAAATGGCAATATGGTATTGACCAGGTGCGTGTGTATTGTCCTGAAGGAGCTGATGGATTCAGAACTGCCGACTATACGGTAAAAGAAGCAACTGATGCTTCTTCCGGTACTTCTACGGGATTTCTTGTGAAGAACGGTGAAACCGGTGTGCGTTGGGGAGATACAGGAGTACCTCATAATTTCTATGCTTTCTATTCATTGGGTAAGATTGATGAAGGACTTCAGACCGGTACTACAGTAAAGGCTACTATTCCAACCGGACAGGAGGGTGGTGAATTGAAGACTTATAATAATAAAGGTGAGGAAGACGAAAACGGTACTTTCAAAGTTATTACTCCTGATATGACTTTCTGCATGATGGCAGGAAAAGGAACATGGAATCCCGGAACTGATAAGAATGTTGCCTTGACATTCAAACCGATTGTAACAGTGCTTGATGTGCTTATTAATGGACCGGAAGATGTGGAATTCATGAATATTGTTTCCGTTTCTGTAAGAAGCAAATCCGGTAAGAATATCGTGGGTACATTCTCGTATAATTTGGCTGACAACACTTATAATTTTGATGCAACGGACAAGAGTGGAACTGCCGCTTCCATTGCAACTGTTCAGACCATAATTGATAATAATCCTGTTTCACTCAAGAAGAATGAACAATTGAATGTTAAATTCTTCTTATTGCCGAGAGAAATTAGCGATGGAGATTTAGTGGTTTCTGTACTGACAGAAGGTGGAGTAGTATATAGTAAAACTATATCAGGAACCAGTACTACTCCTGGAGGAGGTACTGGCGATGGCGTATTGGAAGCCGGTCTTATCACCCGTATCAAGACTCCGAAATTGGGTGGACAGGAAGCTAATAACTGGATGAGCCAGATTCCAGATAACGCACTTTTCACGCAGTTGTCTTTGCCTGGCAGTAAGCACGCTTTTTCATATAATACAGCTGAAAGCTTTGACCCTAACACAGGTATTTCTCATTATTACCAGGCATTGCCACCATTGAAAATACGTTCGGGTGAAACTTTTGCAACCACTCAGTTTGATGAAGGTGTTCGTGTTTTTGATGTGCATCTGAATCTTACTCGTGATAATGCAAATGCTACTCCAATTGTATATGCCGGTGGTGCTAATCTTGATCCAGAATATACATTATCTGACGTGTTGACTGCATTGAATGAGAAGGTGAATCCTACAAGTGAAACTGCAAGTGAATGTGCTGTCGTATTCCTGAATTATGTACAAGCTGCAACATCAAATGTATCTACATGGTTATCTGCGGTGATGAATTCATTGAATAGTTGGAATACTGCTAATAAAACAACTGATGGTGAGGATATATTGACAAAAATTGATGGCACTACAACTATGGGTGCAGTGCGAGGTAAAATAGCTGTTATTATAAATCTTAAGACAACTGATATACCATCAGGAACCGCACCGGTGAATTATATAAATAGTTTTTCAACCAGTGTACAGAATACGGGTCTTGTGACTGCACCGTATAGTAGTGGTGCAAGTGTACGTATTCAGAATCTGCAGCAGTGTAATAATCCGGAGATAACTTCTGGTGAAACTCCTTATGTATATAAGGGCGAAGGCATTGGTCTCGTGCCTTATTTTATTACCCGTGAGAATAAGTTGTATGGGGCAAGCTTTAATTTGATTGAGACGAAGAGGGATTTGATGAAAGCACTGAATCTTGAAATTGCTCAAGGAGGACAAAATCTTTATATCAATGACTTGTCGGGATTCTGCGTTACTAAAAATCAATCAAGTACCGGATATTTGACATATACAGAATTTAAATGTAATGAACATGGTTGGGGTTTGACATGGTATGAGTGGGATGAGACTGGTACTTCGGGAACAATATACGATTATAAAGATTTCCCACGGGATGAATCGGTTTATACTAACCCTGCAACAGGCGCTGGTACAAGTTGGACTGTTGAGAGTCGTCCTCGCGCTTCTTCTGACTATGAAGATAAATTCTGGTTAGACGGAACAGGTTATGATTTAGGTAACGGCGGTAATACCTGCCTGTTTGCCGAACTGTTCAATGGTGAAGCTGTTACAGAATATTCTTCTCTAATTGGTGACTTGCGTCAGCCTTTGGGAATCGTATTGATGAACTTTGCAGGTGTAGCAACAGTTGAAGCTAGTAATAGAAGTTATGCTGTACAGGGTATACGTCTTCCGGGATTGATTATGATGAATAACTTCATGTTCCCTCTAAAAACTGGTACAACAACCACAAGGTCATCTTCTGATACCTCATATTCCAAAGAAGGAAACGTATGGGATTAATCCATGAGAAGAATGAATGAGATAAAGAAATTTTTACTTCCGGCAGCCGCAATGTTTATCTTCAGCGGCTGCACGGAAGAATTTCTATCCGATACAGAGGTGATGGGTAATACTACAATTGTAGGGCGCATGGCAGAGAAATCTCAGACGCGTACCTGCATTGGTTCTGACGGAACTTCGGATGTGAGTATTTATTGGTCTCCGGCTGATAGCATTGGTGTATATGGAGAAAGATCCAAGAATGTACTGTTCGTAAACCGTAATACAGTAGCTTCGGCAGAGGGACAATTTGTCGGTTATCTTTCTTCCAGTGCTCCGCTGTATGCCTATTATCCGTATAGTAAGGAGAATGCAGGAGCAGACTATACTTCGCTGAAAGGAAACCTACCTTTGGTTCAGTATTTTGATATGTCAACCGGCAGTTTGCAGGGAGACTACAAAGTAGGCGTTCCGCAGAATTCACAGTCTGAAGACGGCGCGTATGTCTTTGATTTCGAACATCTGTTCTCATTGCTGAAATTTGATATCAATGCTACGGGTACAGCCCTGGAAGGCGATCGTCTGGAACGTATTACACTGACTTTGCCTGATGGTCGTCAGGCAGGAGGTGACTTTACGTTTGATGCTTCTACGAAAAATGTTGTATGGGGTACTGCTCCGGCAAATGCCAATGTCATAGATATGGTATGGACTGATAAGCCGGCTTTGACGAACGGTAGCCAATATAAGGGTTATATCACATGTGCTCCCGTTATCCGCTCTGGTGATGAAATCAGGGTGACCATTCTTTCAGAGAAATATGAAGCTACTTTTACCCGTACAGCAAAGATTGATTTTGCAGCCAATGCCTGCTATACCTTGCCATTGACGCTTGCAAATTACACTGAGATTACGAACGGTTCTGGACTTACTCCGCGTGCCGGGATAAGCTCGTTTAAGTTTGAAGTAGCAAACAATGCCGGCAAGATATTGGGTACCAAGCTTGTGGCTTGTGAACTGACTAACGGCGTGACAACAACGACTTCTCCCGTTACAGAAGAATCTTTGACTATAGGTGAGGACAATACCATCAGTGGTTGTATCCCGTATCTGTATGACTTTAACCTTGTGCCGACTTTTGATGTGGCAGAGGGGGTTAAGGTAACAGTAAACGGAGTGGAACAGAAGAGTGGTGTGACAGCGCAGAACTTCAGCAAACCGGTGACTTATACTGTGACTTCCGGTACGGAGAGCCGTGACTATACTGTTACGGTTACTAATACAGGATTGCCTGTAGTCGTAGTGAACCAGTCGGCATCAATAGCTGGCGGTACTTGGAAGACATGGGCTGAAACCGGATTGCAGATTCGTAGCAAGGACAGCGACTGGCCTGAAGACGACTATATCTCGGTATATAATGCCGATGGTACGGTGAATGTGGATAACAAGGCTTGCGGACTCCGCTTGCGTGGAAACTCCAGTCAGAGTTATCCGAAAAAGCCGTTTGCCATCAAGATGGTGAAAAAGGCTGCCATGTTGGATATGCCTGAACATAAACGCTGGGTATTGTTAGCTAACTGGATGGATCGAACAATGCTACGTAACCGCGTGGCGTTTGAGATGGCTCATCAGCTGGAAGAGAATAATGGCGGACAGCTGGCATGGAATCCGCATGGAAGAAATGTGGAACTGATTTATAACGGTATCCATGTGGGTAATTATCTGCTGGCCGAACAAATCAAGATAGACGGTGACCGACTGAATATCAACGATGCTTACGAAGACGTAATAGAGGATAATCCGGCTGCAGTTCCTGCGGATTGCGGTTACCTTTTGGAGTTTGACGACTATTATGACGAAAACTGCCGTTTCCTGACTTCTAATCTGCATTTGCCTTGTATGCTCAAGGATGATGTGCCTTGGGAAGATGGTTCTGCTTTCCGCTCTTATGTAGAAGATAAGGTAAACGGAGTGGACAAGGCGCTGAAACCTGGATTGTTTGAAGGTGATGTCGATTATCCGACGGCTGCTGAAATTTTGGATATACCGTCTCTTATTGACTGGTGGTTTGTGCATGAACTGGCTATGAATGCGGAATATCGTCATCCTAAGAGCGTGTATATGTATATTGATGGAAAGGATGGCAAGCTTTGTGCCGGTCCGGTGTGGGATTTTGACTATCAGACTTTCCCGAATCCTGACGGTATCAATTCAATAAGCCGTGAATTCGGTGGAAGTTATGCATCGTTGAGTTATGATGCATCATCTCTGAACAAGTGGCTTTGCAGTAACTATTCGTTTGATAATAGCTGGAATCCTGCTACACCTAACTATGGTGATAAACCATATATGTGGTATCCGTTGCTGTTGCAGCATGAAGAATTCAAGGCAGCCGTAAAGGCACAATGGCTTGTATCCTATCCGAAGCTGCAGCAGGTGGTGGCTTCTATCCGTATGTTTGCGGAAGAAAATCGCTTGTCTGATTCATTTAACAATGCCATGTGGCCGCTACTTGACGGCAGACGTACTGCAGAGTTGTCGCCTTACGTTATCGATTTCAGTGGAGATGAGAAAATGACATGGAATGAAGCTATAGATTCTATGGTGAAGTTCTATCAGAATCGTCTGGAAACGATGAACGCATTGATTACCAATGGTAGTTTTTAATTGGATATTATAATGAAATTTTGGAAGTTATGATGAAAAAAACAATCTTTGCAGCCTTGGCTTTGGCGGCTGCAGGTCCTGCTCTGGCTCAGTCGGAGCAGACCATACAAAATGGTGATTTTACAGAAACCGTGGAGTACAGTAATGACAAGTACAAAGTGGAAACCAATCACTTCTGGGATAACTGGTTCCTCAGTGTGGGGGCCGGACCGCAGGTGATGTTTGGCGACCACGACAAGCAGATAGGTTTTGGCAAACGTATCTCGCCGGCACTGGACATTGCTGTAGGTAAATGGTTTACTCCAGGAATCGGAGTTCGTTTGATGTACAACGGCCTTTCTCTGAAAGGTGCAACTCGCTGGGGAGAAGCTCACTCTACTGGCGAACAAGTGCCTGGCTGGGGAAGCGGTATGAATTATTCGAAGTTCAAATATTACAACTTGCGCGCCGATGTATTGTTCAATCTGTCTAACCTGTTCTGCGGTTACAAGGAAAACCGTATCTGGAACAGCAGTTTCTATGGTGGTGTGGGCTACATGCGCACATGGGAAGCTCCTACCGCTGGTGATGTAACGATGAGTGCAGGTTGGTTGAACTCCTTCCGTTTGTGTGACGCGTTCGATGCTTTCATCGATTTACGTGCTTCCATGGTGGACGATGCCATTGACGGAGAAATTGGTGGAGCTAAGTTTGACGGTCTGCTGAGTGCTTCTGTCGGTTTGACTTACAAGTTCAAACGTCGCGGATGGGACAAGAGCAAGACTGTGGTTCGTACCAATGTGGGCGAAATCAATGCTTTGCGTGACCAGTTGAACCGTGCAAACGATGAAAACGCACGCTTGCGGAATGCCATCGACGAAAGCAACCGTAATCCGAAACAGGAAGTGAAGAAGACTGCTGCTTCTAACTTGATCATCTTCCGTATCGGAAGAGCTGACCTGTCGAAGGAAGCTCGTGCGAACCTGGGTCTGTTGGCTGAGGCTATCAAGGCTTCTGATCCGAATGCAGTGTACACCATTACAGGTTACGCAGATGCTGGAACGGGTAGCAAGAAGACGAATGAACGTCTGAGCAAGAAACGTGCGGAAGCCGTTTATGACTGTCTGGTAAATGAATACGGTGTATCTGAATCACAGCTCAAGATAGACTATAAGGGTGGTGTAGACAATATGTTCTATGACGATCCTCGTCTGAGCCGTGCCGTAATTACACGCGCTAACTAATTTTATGTATCCCCTTTCCGGTGTGGTAGAGCCTGGAAAGGGGATTTTTTTGTGTTGATTGCTATAGAATGGGGGCTGATAAATTACTGCTTAATAATGAGGCTTTTTTTATAGAAGTAAGCCAGATGCTTCAGAGTGGGAATTCGGTAACGCTGCGGGCTAAAGGAAACAGTATGTTACCGTTTATTATGGAGGAGCGTGATACTGTGGTGCTGCAAAAGGCGGAAGCGTTCGCCGTGGGAAGTGTGGTGCTGGCTTGTTTGCCGGGCAATCGTTATGTGTTGCATCGGGTGTATAGAATAAAGGGAGAACATATCATGTTGATGGGGGACGGAAACCTCCATGCCACGGAATGCTGCCGCAGGGAAGATGTGACAGGGGTAGTGGTGAAGATTATACGCGACGGCCGTGTGATAGACATCACTTCTTCTTCGCAACTGTTTATGGCGGCACTTTGGCGTAAGCTGCTTCCTGTACGCCGTTACCTGTTATTTGTGTGCAGATGGTGGATGCGAAGGGACAGGAGAATGAAAAAAAGATAGTATTTTTGTCTGTATGAGGATAGGAAAGTGTATAAAGTGGCTTTGGAATATTTCCTGTGGCTTCCGGATACCGATAATGGTGTATGCTTTGACCGGGATGTTGCAGGTGGGGGCTTCTTTGTTTTTTGTGTTTGTCTGTAAACACTTGATAGATATTGCCACAGGTGTGTCGGGAGATAATCTTGCCATATATATCGGATGGTTGGTGGGTTGTCTGGTACTGCAGCTGGTATTGTCTGCTGCCCGTAGCTGTCTGACCAGTCGCATGGAGATTGCGTTACGGAATGAATTGCACCGCAAGCTTTTTGTGCATTTGATGGAGAGCTGCTGGTCGGGAAGGGAGCAGCTGCATACCGGAGATATGCTGAATCGTCTGGAGGAGGATGTGCAGACCATAACCGATGCATTGTGTCGGATGCTGCCTGCGGTATTTATCACGTGTTTCCAGTTGCTGGGAGCTTTGTATTTCCTTTCTTATCTGGATATGCGTCTGACCATTGTGCTGGTTTTTATCATGCCTGTCGCATTGTTGTTCAGTAAAGGATATATACGAAAAATGCGCCGTCTGTCGCGCGAGATACGTACGACGGACAGTGAGATTCAAAGTCATTTGCAGGAGAATTTGCAGCATCGTATCCTGCTTCGTACCTTGGAATATACCAGCCAGTCTGTACATAAGCTGGATGCGGTGCAGTCTGTACTGCAGGATAAGGTAAAGCAGCGTACTGATTTTTCGGTGTTTTCCCGCTCGATAGTGCAGGTCGGTTTTATGACTGGCTATGCCGTTGCCTTTTTATGGGGCGTATTCGGTTTGCGTGAGGGGACGGTAACATTTGGAATGATGGCTGCATTCTTGCAGCTGGTATCGCAGATACAGCGTCCGATGGTAGACTTGAGCCGGCAGATTCCGGCTGCTATCCGGGTACTTACTTCGGCGGAACGTTTGATAGAACTGACTGACTTGCCTTTGGAGGAACGGGGAGAGTCAGTTCGTCTGGAGGGAAACCTGGGTATCCGTATGCACGGAGTGAGCTATACTTATCCGGAGGGGAGCAAGGCTGTGCTGTCTGATTTTACGTATGATTTCAAGCCGGG
>OHWL01000443.1_pt1 | contig 10262 bp, 11 predicted proteins | sample 1579711 | NCBI WGS metagenome assembly OHWL01 (sample SAMEA3882523, study PRJEB24775) | human gut metagenome | biome: human-associated habitat; feature: intestine environment; material: feces | place: Netherlands | collected 2009/2010 | reverse complement strand
ATGTGGACGAAGCCATGAAGCTCCGTGACGAGCTTGCCGCAGCAACCGGATATGATAAGATTTCGCAAGAATCCTATTCTCAATCTTCTTCATCAAGAGGGTTCGGCACTGAAATGACGCATGAAGATGCAGGAGAGTTGAACGGTAGGTTTACAGCATTGCAGATTACAGGAGAAGAGATAAAGAATCAAAATATCATTCAATCTCAATCACTTAATCTACTGACAGTAAAAGCAGATGCTCTACTTTCCATAAATACGGAAACAAGAAATATTGCTGATGATACGCGGGATTTGATAGCGCAATCCTATCTTGAATTGGTACAGATTTCAGAAAATACAGGGGCAATCGTCAAACCTATTCAACAGATGCAAAGAGATATAGCAGAGGTTAAAAAGAATACAGCAAAATTATAGTTTATGAATGAATTATTAATTAATGGCGAAAACGCTTATACAACATGGGGCGTGAGAATGGGAGAGGGGTTTCTTGATGTTATTGGGGCATCCGCTCCCATGAAGGATTTTATTGAGAACAAAAGCCGACTTGAACATGGGAAACGGGTAATAATCAATAATCCTAAAGTCGATGAGAGGGAAATAACTCTTTCGTTCACTATCGAGGGTAATTCTCAGTCTGACTATCAAGCAAAGAAGAAAGCTTTCTTTGATGAGCTGTATAAAGGTGTGGTTGATATTCAAGTTCCGGCTAACAGTAATGAGATTTATCATCTGATTTATCTTGGGAAAAGCGTTGCTTACGCACAGAGTTTAAACCGAACTTTCGGAAAAATTTCAGCCAAGTTTAACGAGCCAAATCCGGCAAACAGAAGCTAATTCACGACATTGGTTTTATTGTCGTGTATGTGAGTGCTCAAAATTGGGCACTCTTTTTTTTATCCCCGAACTTTGAAGACATGGAACAAATCGACATCAAAGACATATCCGGTGCTATCCAGCTTACAACTTTGATCAATGAAGGCTGCAAGCGTAAGTTCACTCTGATGAAGGAGGACTACATCATGTTAAAGTTCTCCTTAGAGAATCCCATATATTTCAAACTTGGCTCATACGTGGAATGTAACTTCGGATTGTTCGAGGTGTGCGACTTGCAGAAGCCCGCATTCAACACCAATACCGCCGGCTACGACTATGAGCTTCAGCTTGACGCTTACTACTGGAAATGGAAAAACAAAATCTTCAAATATACCCCGGAGACGGCCGGACAGGAGGCGTCCTGGAACCTGACCGCCCCGCTTGACGTACAAGCCGGTATAGTCCTTAGAAATCTGAAAGCTCTTGGTTACACATACAAAGGACAGGATTTTGTTTTCTCCATTGATTCCACAGTCGAAAACAAGTCCCAGTTGATGAGTTACGATAACATCAACATCCTTGACGCTTGTTTTGAGATGGCAAAGAAATGGGATTGCGAATGTTGGGTGACTGAAAACATCATCCATTTCGGGCGTTGTGAGTCCGGTGACGCGGTGGATTTCGAGATCGGGAAAAACGTGCAGGAAATGTCACAGTCAGAATCCCAGTCCACCTATGCCACCCGTATCTACGCTTTTGGTTCCACCCGTAACATACCGGCAGACTACCGCCCCATTGACGAGACCGTGGTTGTGAACGGCGTGGTGCAGCGCAGGCTGATGCTTCCCGAAGGCACTCCTTACATTGACGCTTATCCTGATATGACTACCGAGGAAGCCGTCGAGCAGGTGGTTATCTTCGATGAAGTCTATCCTCGAAGAACAGGCATCATGTCGGATGTCACCACTATCGAAGTGACGGACAAGGTGGAGAATGAGGACGGCACAACCACCGAGGAAAAATGGAATGCCTACCGCTTTAGGGACACGGGTGTTAACTTTTCCGAGAAATATATCCTCCCCGGTCAGGAGCTGAGGATACGTTTCGCATCCGGGCTTCTCAACGGTTTGGAGTTTGCCGTGAAGTTCAATCCTGAGGGAAAGCCGGAGAAATTGGAGGATGGCGGATGGAACCCTGAGGCACAGCTTTGGGAGATAGTCAGGAATGAGGACTATGGCAGACCGCTTCCCGGTGATGTGCTCTTTCCCCAGGATGGAGATGAATATGTGCTTTCCGGCTGGGACAGTACGAAAATAACCGAGCTGGGGCTTGTGGGTGCCGCCGAGCAGGAGTTGAAGGAAAAGACTGAAAAGTACGCTGCCAAATCCAAGATAGACCCGAGTACCTATGGCTGCACGATGATGTCAAATGACGCATACCGTGAGGATGGCGTTCATAATTTCTATAGCATCGGTCAAAAGGTCAACCTTATCAACAAGGCTTATTTCGAGAACGGAAGACAGTCAAGGGTTATCGGATTTGAATTCAATCTTGATTTAGCTTATGATTCCCCTATATATACTGTCGGGGAAACCGCCGCCTATTCCCGTATCGGGGAGCTGGAGGAAAAGGTTGAGAGCCTTACCCTGAAGGGACAGACCTATACGGGCGGTGGTGGCAGCGGTGTGTATGTGATCGGAAGCCACGACTCCACCCCAGCAACAGACCATAACGTGTATTCCGCATTGCGCTCGCTGATCATGTTCATGCGCAAGGATACGGAGGAACGCACCGGTTTCCTATTATCCCTGTTGGGCGGAACCGTCATCAAGAAATACGCCAAGTTCGGTGATTTCGTTACCGGTGTTTCTGGAGGTTACATCGGTGAGGACGCCCGTGCCGAGCTGGAGGCTTTGGTCCTGCGCAGCTCTCTGAGTGTACCAGAACTTCGTTTCAACCGTCAGACCTATTTTGAAGGATATAATACTATAAGTCCCGGCGGAGGGCTGAAGATAAAAAGCTTTGTCGCCAATAGTGACGGCAGCTATACTGTCATCCCTGATCTGGAGGATGGTGTACCGCTGGGACAGAAGCCGGACGATATCCTCCTAGGCTTCTGGCATGACAAAAGCGTCACTACCGGTGACTTTATTGGTTTCCGGAAAATACAGTACCGTATCACTTCCGCAGATTACGACGAGAAGACATTCGTGATGGTTCCGCGTCCCGGATATGAGTTCGTTCCCCATAACGAGATGCGTCTCGGACAGACGGGGAACTTCACCGACAAGGAGCGTCAGACTTATATCATCATAGACGTGCGTGACGGTAACTGCTGCATCACCCTTGTTGACAATGCCAACACCTGGGACCCGGAGCCGGCACAGATGAAGAGCTGGTTCGGCAAGAAGAAGGGTATGACCATCAACGGGATCAACTGCGACAGGTTCTCGGCAGTATTGCAGGATATCATCATGACGGGATTGATTTTTCAAATTGATGAAATTACCGGTAGCACAGTCCGCGTTCCTATCGACTTCCCTAGCTGGGAGCCGGGCAGGAAGTATGCGTATTATTCCCGTGTGCCCCATAACGGTTCCACATGGTTGTGCGTCAATGACAAGGGCACTACTTCCGAGCCATCCGAAAACAATCCGGACTGGCTTGTATCAGCCGCCAAAGGTGACAAGGGTGATCCGGGACTGTCTGTAATAGGTGGCGGTCATTGGGAATCCTCTAAGACCCCATACGAGGTCAATACCATGGTCACTTTGGCGGGCTGTGTTTTTATCTCCAAGGTGAAAACATCCAATCCTCCGATTAAAATTGCAAGGTTCAGGAACGGCAATTATCGAAAGAAAAAGGATGGCGGTTATATCCTTGCCGGGAAATCAGCCGACTGGACCGTGCATGAAGACTGGGAGATGCTGCTGGACGGTCGTGAACTTAAAGGTGAGAGTATCACCTTCTTGGGTGAGTTCGCATCCCATCCGTCCAATCCCAAGGAGGGTGACAGCTACCGAAATACGGCTGACCATTGTACTTACATATACCGGAATGGTTTGTGGATGGTCATGGTCAAAGACGGGACTGACGGTAAGGACGGCAAAGGTTACGAGTGGATCTACACCCGTACCAACATCATCGGCCTTACCCCTGACAAGCCGGATTCGAAGCAGCAGGATGATTATATACCGGAAGGCTGGACAGATGATTTTCTTGGCGTGGATGCAGACCATCAGGTGGAATGGGCGTGCAAACGTGTGAAGCGTGATGGAGTATGGAGTGAATGGAGCACTCCGGCCCCTGTGCACCGTTGGAGTAAGGACGGGGAGTCGAATATCATGGCCGACCTTGACAATGAGATGGTGAGCGTCGCTCTTACCAGTACCGGTGTTACTACTTCCGCACAGTCATGGACTACCCATGTATCCATGTGGTACGGTACCGAGAAACTCACCCTTGAGACTTTAACAGTCAGCACGCCTGCCGGTTTCACGGCAAGCACAAGCAAGGCCACCGGAGCGGTGGCGATATCCGTCGCTGCCGGAAAGTCGGTTCCGGAACAGAATACGGTCACCATCACACTGGCTGCAATGAAGAACGGGCAGCTCTATACCCGTGAACTGACTTTCAAGATAACCGGTGTCCGTGGCGGGGCGGACGGTTCCGATGCGGTAATTTATAGCCTTGTCACTTCGGCCACGATGGTCAGCAAGAACAAGAACGGCGGTTACAGTGTAGCTTCGGTATCCTGCCGGCGTATGAAGACAGTCGGTGCGGTCACTACGGCCACAACGGACGGGGAGTTGAAGTACAGTCGTGACGGTGCGGCCGAGGTTCCCATCGGTGATGGTGTCGGGGTGGCTTCCGGTAATTTTACCAGTAGCTTGAAGTTCGTGTTCTACGTGAACGGTCAGGCGGTTGATGTCGAGACTGTCCCGATGGTTGTGGACGGCAGTGACGGAAAGGATGGTGAGAGCATCACAGCAGCCGGTCATTGGGAATCCGCCAATACTCCGTATGCCAAGAACAGTACAGTATCGTTTGCCGGAGGATCTTACTTAAGCAAGGTTGAAACCTCCAACCCTCCGATTAAAATCGCCAAGTTCAGAAACGGCAGACTCCGCAGGAAAAGAGACGGCGGATACATCCTCGCCGGCAGATCTGCGAACCGGACGGTACATGCGGACTGGCAGGAGATGGTTGCTCCCGTCGGACCGTCGGCATCCTACTGGCTGGACAGTCCTGTCAGCGTGATCAACTTCACTTCAACAGGCACGCCATCCCCGTCTGGATTCCTTGTCACTTGCAAACAGAATGTGGCAGGCAATGTAAGCACGTGCAGCACGCTTTATCTGGCTGCACGCAAATACAACGGAAGCTGGCTGGCTCATGTAGGTGCGACACTGAACAGCCAGATATCCGTACCTGCGACAGCCGGATACACCCAGTTTGCCGTCCGGGCTTATAAATCAGCTTCCGATGCTGCTGCTTGGAATGACAATTATGTGGCCGAGAAGGGTGTGGGTGTTGCAAATGATGGTTCCATAGGAGCAACAGGAGCTACGGGTGCGTTCCCTTATGACAGAGGTGTATGGGCTTCCGGACAGACATACGTATGGAATGCAAAACAGCGTGACAAGATCATTCACAAAATAGGTGAAGTTTATTACAATTTTCTTGTGCGCAACTATGGAAGTTCTGTATCAGCGGCTCCTACATCCGCTAACGGAGATTCCAACTGGGAAGCCATGCAGAAATACAAAAGTCTGGTAACCGACATATTCCTTGCTGATAAGGCGAACATAGCCGGATTTATGTTCAAGTTGAACGGATACACATCGGACGGGGCACCTTACGGTATCATGCAGTCACAGGACAGCACTAACGGCCAGCCTAATCTGAGGATGGACACAAAGACCGGAGAGATTCTTTGTCAGAAAGCGAATATCACCGGGACTATCATAGCGACAAAGGGGACAATTGGCGGATTCAATATCGGTAATAATTTTATCGGCAGCACTAATATGTCGGCTGTAAATGTTGATAATTTGTTGCTGCAATACGACAAATTTGAAATGAAATACGAACGGTTCCAGTCAATAGACGGACATTTATACCAAGGTATTTTGGATACAGTAATTAGAAGTGGAAGTATAACTGTATCATCAACCGGGGATGTTTCAACAGCGAATGATGCTCTGTATGTAAGATGTGGAAGTTATATTTTTTCAGTCGGGCGAAACGGAATTCGCAAGTCAACGAATGGAGGAAGTACCTGGGTGGATTTATAACATTTAAAATATTAAAGTATGAGAATAAATTTTGCACAATTTCCTATTTACGACGGGATTAAGAAAGAAAAACTGATAGCCAACAACATCACTGAGGCCTACGGTGACTGGATATACAAGAACGTAGCGGGTTTGAAGGCGCATCTCCTTGCTGAGAAGATATTCAAATCTACTGCTGAAGGTGTCGAGATTGACGAAGAAGAGGTGGATATCATAAGACGCTCCACCTCCATGCTGCCCGGTCTGCTGGCTGATTCTTTGAATGATTATTTAGATAAAAAGGAGGAACAACATGAAAAAGGTATATTGTAACAACCTTCTGGCAAAGGTGCTGCTTGCGTTCAGTTCTTGCCATACGATAACAATCGGTCCGTTTGTTTTAAGCAAGCGACCGGAAGAGAAAATCACTCAGAAAGTGAGAAACCATGAGTGTACCCACGCCCGTCAATGGGTTGAGATGGCAGTTGCCATCGGTACAGTTATCTGGATCTTGCTGTTGTGTTTTGACCTTTCCACCTGGTGGCTGGTACTGGCCGGGCTGGCATTCTATCTCTGGTATGGTGTGGAGTGGCTGGTCAGGGCGGTACGGTTGAAGGATGCCGGCAGGGCGTATAAGACGGTATCGTTTGAGAGGGAGGCATATTCCAACGAGGATGATCCGAATTATATTGAGAACAGTAATTATTTTGCATGGGTGAAGTATTTGTTTTAATTTTAAAATTTGCATTATGGACTTGAATAATATAGTTGGCTTTAAAGCTGTGGATAAAAACGGCAACGAACGACAGGTGACCGTCGATGAGATGACAGAATTAGTTTCCGCACGGATTGTTTCCGCTGCATCAGAAATATCAACATTTGCTGCCGCTGCGGCAGCCGGAACAGATGAGTTTGAGGACCAGTTGCCCCAGTCCGACACCTTCTCTTGGCTCCGTACTTTGGACGGTTCCAAGAACCCAACTTTGACATCTTCTTCGGCTGCCGCGAAAGTCCTGGGAGAACTTTTACCTATTGTGAGCGAAAACAACAACGGACTTGCTTGGAAGGGCGGCTTTATTGAAAGGGCTAAAATAACATCCAGTATGTCTATTGACGATTATACTAATCCAGGAATGTACGGTTTAGATGGATGTCAAGATTCTCCATATAAATATGGTGGGCTAATAGTATTTAAAGCTAATGTCCTTGTTGTACAAATCGTTTATGAAATGCAAGGTTCAAACAGACCCAAATATAGGCAGAATTGGTTTAATCAAGGTTGGCAATCATGGTATTCTTTTTAACAAAGGAATAGCTGATTCATGCTTCTGGGAGAACTGATAGGAGTTGTAAGTGAATCGAAGAATGGATTAATGTCCTCTAATGGCTTCATTAGTCGAACAGGAATTATAATTCCTGTCGGTGGAACAATATTAAATGCAATGACTAATGACATGAAGGATGGTATATATCAAGTTACAGGCATATCAGCTTCAGACCCAATGAAAGATTGGGGTGTATTATTTATTACAGGTGCTAAATTTGCCATTTTTAAACCTCTTAATGTTAAGAACTATGTTATAACAATAACAAGAACAACCACCACTTCAAATTGGGATACTCCTTATAAATTTATTGGGAATTTATAAATAATTTTACTTGTAGATTCGACCTGGGAGAACTGATAGGAATAAATGATAGTTGGTTTAAAGATCTTGGTTTATTCAAAGGTGATTTAGACACCATCAAAAAGAGTGGGATATTTCGAATTCAAGAAGGTTCAATCAATATTCCCGTAGAAGGTGATTATTGGGGGGTATTACTATCTTTTTACACAAATCTTGGAGGAGGTCAAAACTCATCAATACAAATAATACGATTTGTTGATAGCGGATATTACATCCGTAGTATGTGGTATGGGAATTGGTCTTCTTGGGCGAAAATCACAACAACGACGGTCTGATTTCCTACTTCTGGGAGAACTGATAGGGATTGCTACGAAAGAAAATAAAGGCTTGAGCGATAGTGTTCAAGCCTTAAATTCTACGATTTATAATATTTCTACCGGAAATAAGGAAACTGCTTTGTTTAAAGTTTGTGATTATGGCAGTAATATTAATCATATATTACATATATATAGCTCACCTAATGGCACATTGGATAGTTGCAACTATATTCGTGTGATCTTATCAGACAAATATATATTCGTAAATAAATTATTTGAAAAAGGATATAATAGTATCAGACTTTTTAAAGATAGAAAATCTTTTTATGTTTACGTTTATAGCAGTGTATGGACAAGAACCAAGATTGAGGTTTTTTCAGAGAACCCTGATCTCTTCTATTTCACAAACGTGACGGATGAAATCAGTATATCAGATTTGGAAGAAATCTCTAAATCTTGAAAAATATAGCGGTTTATTCAGATATTTATTACCTTTGCACCGCATATGGCGTTGTGCATATCAGGATCGGGTGGCACCGGCTTGTACCGGACCACCCGTTTTTTAATCCTATGTCAACGAAAAAGTTTGCCATTTACCCCAACTACCGACCCAATATAGCCTGATCTTAATCAATTGCCCCGAATAGGTTGCTTGAAACCCTATTTTTTGAACATCATTTGTCCCTATAAATATAACAGCATTTTGCCCATCACCACTTTCGAATGGAGAATTAGATGTTGATTTAGTTGTTTTCCGAATCCCATTCCATGTAAATGTATTGTAATCTTCAATGGGATTAACATCTCTATCGAAGAACTGTTCCATAGGCATTAGTCCATCTTTCTTGGCTGTAGCAACACCAATCAGTTCTCCCAGAAGGATTAAAAACTTAGATTTTGATAAGAAATTTCAATATTAGCATTATTACTACTAACATTGATTATACTCATTCTTGCTTTGTAATCAGTTGTATCAAATCTAAATTCAAGACCGAGATCTTTTATACTGTTACCAGCTATAGTTGTAACAGCATTGTGGAATTCATCGATTAGCAACAATGAAAATGCAGCAGATATATAAATATTTCTAATTACTACAAGTCCTGCACATATTCCTAATTCGTAAGATTCATTACTTCCTAATATTATATTTTTACAATCAAAGGCTTTTTTCAAGTAATTAACCCCAATCAGTTCTCCCAGGTCGTCAACAGGCAGAAAATCTTGTCTAAATTCCTATCTGTGTGAGCGTACTAATATCTATATCTACTTTAGTTGCTGAAATGGCATTATCCATAGAAACACGATTGGTAAAATATATCAAAGCTCGTGAGAATACAGGCATATATACATAGTAGTTATGATCTCCATCCTTGTATATTTTCAGCAAATTAGGACCAATACTCTTTACAACGGACAGTCCTTTAGCGTGATGTGATACAAAAGAAAAGATGTCTGCGTTCTCGCTATTCCCTTCTCCAATAATATCAAAAGTAACGTTTATATTTTTAGGATAATTCAGTTTGTATAAAGCCCCTTCTCCTAGCATGTGATTTACCAAAAAATAGTTTTCATTTAACTGAAGTCCTCCCAGCACAAATCATCAGCTTGCAATTGTCGCTGATAATTTATACCATGAAGTCCACGAAGTAGGCATCTCCGTCCTCGAACGTACATAGATTACACCGCCCCAAGTCTGCATGGCGATTTGAAAACCGTAATTTGTTTTAACCGTGTCAATGAAGCTAATTAACACGCCAAACGAAATCGGAGCGTTAGTGATTGTGCCGTTTATATAATATATGCCATTCGTTGCATTGTCGCAATCGGCCAACGTGCCTCGTGGCATAACCACCTTATCAATATTCAACAGTTCTCCCAGGTCGGATTTGTAGCAAAAATCATGTCAAAGAAACAGTTTTCCAATCATCCCAAGTATCATTCCATCTCTGTCTTACTTTTAAAATTTTAGTATTCATATCTGATGCAATTTGTAGAGTGTAATAATTGATTTTAAAGACAACGATACCTCCCCATCCAGAAGAAAATGGAGAGTTTGTTAATTTGCGAAAATTACCATTGATATAATATCCTGACTCAAGTTCATTGGCATCACCACCTTCAGATATATCCCCCCTTCCCATAAATGGGAATAGCTTCAAATTAGTGAACAGTTCTCCCAGGTCGTCAACAGGCAGAAAATCTTGTCTAAATTCCTATCTGTGT
>OHWL01000441.1_pt1 | contig 10298 bp, 7 predicted proteins | sample 1579711 | NCBI WGS metagenome assembly OHWL01 (sample SAMEA3882523, study PRJEB24775) | human gut metagenome | biome: human-associated habitat; feature: intestine environment; material: feces | place: Netherlands | collected 2009/2010 | reverse complement strand
AAGAAAGCACATTTACGCAATAACAGTTTATTACACAGTAATATAGCTATAAAATTTTCAAATCTTGCATCGGGAAATGATGGCTTGTAAACAGCCATAAGCAACCATAACCATTTAGAATAAAGTCGCTGTATTTCAGCGACTTTTCTATTTTAACACTTTCCAATCCGTATTTGGAAGTAACGGTTTTTATCCATATTTTTCTATCATATTTCTACCGCGACACAAATTCACGGTTAGCCCGAATGTCACAGTGACGCATTAGTTGACGTGTGTTGACAATGGTTTACATGTGTAGACAAAAAGGGAAATTAAAAAACAAAGAAAATGATATAGAAATATGGAAGTAAAGAGAATTTGTCAATGGTGCGGAAAACCATTCATTGCACAGAAAACAACGACCTGTTATTGTAGCCCTCAATGCTCGAAGCGAGGTTACAAACATCGTATCAAGGAGCGCAAAATGGAACTGCGCCATATTCAGGAAATGCAGGAGTTGCGCTCCAGTTTGGAGAAACAAGAATATTTCACTTTTTCGCAGGCTGCCCGATTGATGGGTGTGAGTCGTCAGTACATTTATAAATTAGTCAAAGAGGATAAACTTAGAGCATCCCGAATTAGCGGAAGAATGGCTTTGGTAAGGCGTGCAGACATAGAGTTAATGCTCAAAAGCAAACCTTACGAACGACTGGTTGCGAAAAACGACTTCAACATCTCCGAGTATTACACAGCCGAAGAGATTGCGGAAAAATATAAGGTCAACGCCAAATGGGTGTGGACTTACACTCGGCAACATAAAGTGCCGAAAGTGAGAATCCGCCAGTTCAACTATTACAGCAAGAAACATATCGATGCTGCCTTTGCCAAATACGAGGTAGATTCCGACCTTACTGAATGGTACACACCGGAAGAGATTCAGGAGAAGTACGGTATGACACGTGTCGCCATCCGTTCGCAAGTGTATCGGAACAACATTCCCTCCAAGAAAGAGCATGGGCAGATATTCTACTCAAAGCTCCACTTCGACCTCTCGAAGAGTTCCGAACAGGAGAGCAAGGCGGAATACTACACCGTCAAGGAGGCGATGGAGAAATTCAAACTCTCTCGTGATTCGGTTTACGGTATTCTGCAATTCCATCAGATCAACCGGGAGAAGAACGGACGGTTCGTCAGATTCCTGAAAGTGGAGTTTGACCGGGTAATGGGTGCCCGCAAATAGTCTAATTTATGGCTATCCGTAAATTATTCAAAAATTAATCCCTGCTGTAGGTAATCTGCATGACTACATTATAGAGTTTCGCCGACGAATTAATAATAACCATAAAAATATAACATTATGCATGAATGCAAGACCGTGACATTAAGGACACGTCCGCTAAAAGGCAGGATGATGTCTTTCTATCTGGATTATTATCCGGGGTATCGAGACAAAGAAACAATGAAAGTTATTCGTCATGAATCGCTTGGTATCTATGTCTATGCCAATCCGAGAAACAAACGGGAACAGAGTAAGTTCTTTATTTATCGTTTTTTTTGCCGGATAGCTGATTTCATGGCTATGCCTTCATTATGTCCGGAAGTGTTTTATGTGAAAATGATCAATACCCAATTGGCGGCTCAATTCATTACTCATATGAGCGTGTCTTTTTATACGGGTTTTTTGCTGGCATCTCCTTATGTTATTTATCAGTTGTTCCGTTTTGTTTCGCCGGCTTTATACGAGAAGGAAAAGAAATATTCTACCCGGATTGTAGGGTGGGGCTATTTTCTTTTTATGATGGGAGTTCTTTTGAATTATTTTTTGATTTTCCCTCTTACTTTCCGTTTTCTTGCTACCTATCAGGTCAGTATGGAAGTGGAGAACACGATTACTTTGTCTTCGTATATGGATACATTGATGATGATGAGCCTGATGATGGGGATTGTTTTCGAGATTCCTGTCCTTTGTTGGCTTTTTGCCAAACTGGGATTTCTTACGGCTGATTTTATGAAGCGGTATCGTCGTCATGCTATTGTTATTATTCTGATAGTTGGAGCTGTTATCACTCCTACGTCAGATGTCTTTACATTGATGATGGTGTCTGTGCCTATGTATTTGCTTTACGAAGTCAGCATTTGGATTGTAAGTCGGATTGGGAAGAAACAGCGGGAAGAATCCGTAGAGGAAGTGCTTGAAAAATCATGAGATGATAATCCTTATAAATGTTATTCCGTAAAAAAGGAAGACCTTTCATGATAGGCCTTCCTTTTTCCATTAGGATCCATACTTTATTAAATTTTCCAGCCAAAGGCTTCTGCTACGGCCGGAAACACAATCTTTCCGTTTACAATATTCAAGCCGTTTTTTAGTCCCGGATCGTTTTCGCAAGCTTTTTCCCAACCAAGATCTGCCAATCTGATAGCGTATGGCAGTGTAGCATTGGTTAATGCCAAGGTTGAAGTACACGGCACGGCTCCCGGAATATTTGCCACACAGTAATGGATGATACCGTCTACTTCGTAAATGGGTTCGGCATGAGTTGTGGGATGGGAGGTTTCAAAACATCCTCCTTGGTCAATGGCCACATCTACCAGTACAGTACCCTTTTTCATCAGTTTCAGCATAGGGCGTGTTATGAGGTGGGGAGCCTTTGCACCGGGGATAAGAACTGCACCGATTATCAAATCAGTTGTTGGCAGTTCTTTTTCTATATTGTGGCTGGACGAGAATAATGTTTTTACATTTTTAGGCATGAACTCACTCAACTGACGCAGGCGGGGTAATGAAATATCACAGATTGTGACATCAGCCCCTAATCCTGCAGCCATTAAAGCTGCATTGGTTCCTACAATGCCGCCGCCTAATACCAGCACTTTGGCTGGCTTGACACCGGGAACTCCACCTAGCAAGATACCACGTCCTCCTTGAGGCTTCTCCAAAAAACGTGCTCCTTCCTGAGTGGACATTCGTCCCGCCACTTCACTCATGGGAATCAGCAGAGGCAGTCCTCCTTGTTTGTCTGTTACAGTTTCGTAAGCTAGGCATACTGAACCACTACGCATCATTGCCTCCGTTAATTCTTTGTCACAGGCAAAATGGAAGTATGTAAATACCAGTTGGCCCTTACGTACCAGGTTATATTCACATTCGATGGGTTCCTTGACTTTTATAATCATCTCGGCAATGGCGTACACATCTTCTATAGTAGGAAGGATACGCGCTCCGACTTTCTCATACTCTTCATCGGAAAATCCGCTGTTTATACCTGCGGTGTGTTGTATATACACCGTGTGACCTCTCTGTACCAACTCGTGTGCTCCTGCAGGGGTTAATGATACACGATTCTCGTTGTTTTTGATTTCTTTAGGAATTCCTACTATCATAATTGTCACATTTAAGGGGTTTGACTGCCTCAAAGATAACAAAATGTCAGAAAAGTAGGTTTTGTCTGGATATGTTTTTTTCGTAATAAATGTATGTTTAGCAACATTGTTTTAAGGGATATTCTGTTTTTTATTTGTAAGTTTGCGGAGAGATTCAAAATTTTTGTGATGAGTTCTCCATAAAATAAAGAAAATGACTTTACGAAATTATATAATCATAGCAGCTTTGGGCAGTGTTCTTGCTGTACGGGCACAGGAAGAGCCGGCTGCTCCTGTATTCCGTCCTCCTTTTGATTTTCCGCTTACTCTGAGCGGTAATTTCGGTGAACTGCGTTCTAACCACTTTCATGGAGGAGTGGACTTTAAAACCCAGGGAGAGGTGGGAAAACCTATTCATTGCATTGCCGACGGATATGTGAGCCGTGTACTGGTTACTCCCGGAGGATATGGGCAGGCTATTTTTATTACGCATCCCAATGGATATACTTCAGTATATGGACATGTGTTGAAATTTGCTTCTGCAGTGGCAAAAGTGGTGGAGGAATATCAATATCGGCATGAAACTTTTGCTGTGGATTTGAAATTCGAGCCTCATCAGGTCAGTTTCAAAGCTGGAGAAATCATTGCTTTAAGCGGTAATGAAGGGTATTCTTTCGGACCGCATCTGCATATGGAGATACGCCGTACGGATACTGGTGAATTGATAGATCCCTTACAGTTCTATACCGATAAAATTAAAGACACTACTCCGCCACGTGCGTCAATGATTATGCTTTATCCGCAGCGGGGCGCTGGAGTTGTGGAAGGCTCGCAAAGAAAAAAATCCATATCTGTTGCTTCTTTGGGACAACCGGTTTCTGCTTGGGGGAAAATAGCTGCTGGCATTAAGGCATACGACTATATGGATGGCACACATAATAATTATGGTGTGCGTTCCGTGGTACTCTATGTGGATACGACAGAAGTTTTTCGCAGTACGGTGGATGGCGTTTTGCCCGAAGAGAACCGGATGATTAATGCCTGGACAGACTATGAGGAGAATGTAAAGAGGCATAATTGGGTGATGCGCTCACAGATTCTTCCCGGAAATAGTTTGCGCATGTTACAAGCCAATGATGAAGGAGGGGTGGTTACGATTGATGAAGAACGTGATTATCATTTTCGTTATGAATTAGCTGATTTATACGGGAATAAGTCGACTTATCGTTTCATTGTGCGTGGCCGTAGGCAGCCGATAGAGGAATATCATCCGCAGGTAAAACATTATTTGGTATGGAATAAAGGTAATGTGGTTCAGGAACCGGGTATGGAACTGGTTATCCCCCGAGGAATGTTGTATGAGGATGTGGCACTGAACTGTCATGTGGTTAAAGATACAGCCGCAATATCTTACGAGTACCAGTTGCACGATGAGCCAGTAGCTTTGCAGGCTGGGTGCACGCTGATGATCGGGGTACGCCATCTTCCTGTAGAGGATACGTCGAAATATTATGTAGCCCGTAAGTGGGGAAAAAGGAAAGGTTCAGCAGGAGGAACTTATGAGAATGGTTGGATGAAGACTTCCATCCGTGAACTGGGAACCTATACCGTAGCTATAGATACCTTGTCTCCACGAGTGACCCCATTAAATAAAGCACAATGGAAGACAGGTAAGGTTCAGTTCAAAATAGGAGATGCGGAAACGGGTATTAAGGATTATAAGGTGAAGATAGACGGCGAATTTGCCTTATTCGGTTTCAGTTCCAAAAATGCGAAATTGTGGATGAAGCATCCTGAACGGTTAAAAAAAGGAGTCGCCCATAAATTGGAATTGGTGGTGACAGATTATTGTGGAAACGAAACAAAAGAGGAATATGAATTTTGATGGTAAAATAAGTATTATACACAATTAAAAAGTTATATATTAATGAAGAATAAACTGATTTTAGGTGCTGCCTTTCTATTGGCGGCAATAACAGAGAGTTTGGCATGCACTAACCTGATTGTAGGTAAGGGAGCCTCGGTTGATGGTTCTGTTATCGTTTCTTATTCCGCTGATTCATACGGAATGTTTGGCGAGTTGTATCACTATCCTGCCGGTATGCATGAAAAAGGAACCATGCGTGATATCTATGATTGGGATTCGGGCAAATATTTAGGGCAAATAAAGGAAGCGCGTCAAACCTATAATGTGGTAGGTAATATGAATGAATTTCAGGTGACCATAGGTGAAACTACTTTTGGTGGACGGGAGGAATTGGTTGATTCTACCGGTATTATGGATTATGGAAGTTTGATTTATGTAGCTCTCCAGCGTTCTCGTACAGCTAAAGAAGCCATACAGGTAATGACGGATTTAGTAAAAGAATATGGTTATTATAGCAGTGGCGAATCATTCAGTATCGCTGATCCCAATGAAGTCTGGATTTTGGAGATGATCGGTAAGGGTCCCGGTGTGAAAGGTGCTGTATGGGTAGCAGTCCGTATACCAGATGATTGTATTGCCGCACATGCTAATCAGAGCCGGATTCATCAGTTCAATATGAATGACAAGGATAATTGTCTTTACTCTCCGGATGTGATTTCTTTCGCTCGTGAAAAAGGTTATTTTGACGGTATGAATAAAGATTTCAGTTTCTCGGCGGCATATAATCCTTTAGATTTTGGTGGTGTACGGTTCTGTGAAGCGCGTGTATGGAGTTTCTATAATATGTTTAACAAGTCGGTGGGAGATACCTATCTTCCTTATATTCAGGGGAACAGCAAAGAACCGATGCCTCTTTATATCAAGCCTTCCCGTAAACTTTCAGTACGTGATGTACAAGCGGCTATGCGCGATCACTATGAGGGTACTCCACTGGATATAACTAATGATCCCGGTGCCGGTCCGTTTAAAACTCCTTATCGTCTGTCTCCCTTGAGTTTTAAAGTAGGAGATCAGGAATATTTCAATGAACGTCCCATTTCGACTCAGCAAACGGCTTTCACTTTTGTGGCACAGATGCGTGCTAACCTGCCCGATGCAATAGGGGGAGTATTATGGTTTGGAACAGATGATGCTAATATGACAGTGTTTGCTCCTGTATATTGTTGTTCGGATCGTATTCCTGACTGTTATAGCGGTAAAGAAGCCGACTGTGTAACTTTTTCATGGGACTCTGCATTTTGGATTTATAATTGGGTGGCCGATATGATTCGTCCACGTTATAGCCTGATGATTGATGATATGCGTGCCGTTCAAAATAATTTGGAAGATACTTATGCGAATGCACAGGCTGGCATTGAATCTTCTGCCATGAGCTTATATGAGAAAGATCCTGTAAAGGCAAAAGAGTTCTTGACTAACTATAGTTGCATGACAGCCGAATCGGCAATAGACAGCTGGAAGAAATTGGGCGAATTTTTGATTGTGAAGTATAATGACGGTGCTGTGAAAAAGATGGCAAAAGATGGAACCATACTTCGTCCTGAAACCGGTCATTGCGCTCCTTTGGTACGTCCGGGGTATCCCAAAGAATTTTTGGAAGAACTGGTAAAGGCCACCGGTGAACGCTATAAGATGAAATAGGATATATTTTTGTATGTTCTGAAAGTCTGATTAATTAGTGGAGGGGCAGGTTATGATCCTGCTCCTGTGCATAATAAGATAGTTTTTTAGATTGTATTCAGGATGCCTGGGAACTTTCCTGACTGTTATATAGTAGTGTTTTTTTACCTTGTATGGTCTTCTGCTTTTTTATGACAGATTATTTTAGGGGGATAATCCTTTATATCTCTAATTTTCTTCTTTCAAATTTCTAGGATTTTTAATTTAATTCTTTTACATTTGTCAAGACGTAAAAATCGGATGTAATTATAAACCTTATAAATAACAAAAAATTATGGAAAATGAAGAATTGATAAAGCAAGTGACAGAGAAAGCAGAGAAATGGTTAACACCTGCTTATGATGCCGAAACACAGGCTGAAATTAAGAAAATGTTGGCGAATCCCGATAAGACTGATTTGATTGAAGCATTTTATAAAGATTTGGAGTTTGGGACAGGTGGTTTGCGTGGTATTATGGGCGTGGGCAGTAACCGTATGAATATTTATACGGTAGGTGCTGCTACTCAGGGTTTGTCCAATTATCTAAATAAAAATTTTAAAGATCTCGATCAGATATCTGTTGTGGTAGGTCATGATTGCCGTAACAACAGCCGTTTGTTTGCGGAAATTTCTGCCAATATCTTTTCTGCGAACGGTATTAAAGTATATTTGTTTGAAGATATGCGTCCTACTCCTGAAATGTCATTTGCTATCCGTCATTTCGGTTGCCAGAGCGGTATCAATATTACTGCCTCTCATAATCCGAGAGAATACAATGGTTACAAGGCTTATTGGGATGATGGTGCACAAGTATTGGCTCCGCACGATAAAGGTATCATTGATGAGGTGAACAAGATTTCATCGGCTACCGACATCAAGTTTGAAGGTAACAAGGATCTGATTCAGATTGTGGGCGAAGAGGTAGACAGCGTCTATTTGAATAAAGTGAAAACAATTTCTATTGATCCTGAAGTGATCAAGCGTCAGAAGGATTTGAAAATTGTGTATACTCCGATTCATGGTACAGGTATGATGTTGATTCCGCGTGCATTGAAACAATGGGGATTTGAAAATGTACATACCGTGCCTGAACAAATGGTGAAGAGTGGCGATTTTCCGACTGTTGTCTCTCCGAATCCGGAAAATGCCGAGGCTTTGTCTATGGCTATTGATTTGGCTAAGAAAATAGACGCTGACATTGTAATGGCTAGCGATCCGGATGCTGACCGCGTAGGTATGGCTTGTAAAAATGACAAAGGAGAATGGGTGCTGATCAATGGTAACCAAACCTGTTTGCTGTTCTTGTATTATATAATAAAGAACCGTATTGCGATGGGTAAGATGAAGGATGATGATTTCATTGTGAAGACTATCGTTACTACGGAACTGATTAAATCTGTCGCAGACAAGAATCACATCGAAATGTTGGATTGCTATACCGGATTCAAGTGGATTGCACGTGAAATCCGTTTGCGTGAAGGCAAACAGCAATACATCGGAGGTGGTGAAGAAAGCTACGGATTCCTGGCCGAAGACTTTGTCCGTGATAAAGATGCTGTTTCTGCTTGTACATTGTTGGCGGAGATTTGTGCTTGGGCAAAAGACCAGGGCAAGACCTTGTTCGAAGTTTTGCTTGATATTTATGTGGAGTATGGTTTCTCAAAAGAAACTACTGTGAATGTTGTGAAACCAGGAAAGAGCGGGGCAGAAGAGATTAAGGCAATGATGGAAAACTTCCGTTCTAATCCTCCGAGAGAAATAGGCGGTTCTAAGGTTGTTCTTGTCAAGGACTTTAAAACTTTGAAGGTGACAGATGGTAACGGGAATATAACAGAAATAGATATGCCGGAGGCTAGTAACGTATTGCAATATTTTACGGAAGATGGAACTAAGATTTCAGTTCGCCCGTCAGGAACAGAACCTAAAATCAAATTCTATGTGGAAGTAAAAGGTGAAATGGGTTGCCACAAATGTTTCGATGCTGCTAATGCAGTTGCTGAGGAAAAGGTGGAAGCCGTAAGAAAATCACTGGGAATTTAATCGAGTATAAGCATCGGGCGAAAGTCTGAGAGAATATTCATAAATAAAAGAAGGGGTGGTGGAGATGTATTTCTCTATCCCCCTTTTCTTTTATTTCCGTGCCATTTATATCAAAATCTACACTTCTTTGTTTATTTTTTGTTGTAACTTTGCCTTCTGTTTTAAATAAGGTAAAAGATATGATGTGGTTACTTCTGGCATTTCTCTCGGCTGCATTGCTGGGATTCTATGATGTATTTAAGAAACAGTCGTTGAAGGACAATGCGGTTATTCCGGTATTATTTCTGAATACGTTGTTCTCTAGTTTGATATTTCTTCCTTTTATTGTATTGTCAGTGTGGAGGCCGGGAATATTGGAGGATTCTATTTTTTATGTGCCTGTTGCAGGGTGGGAGGTGCATCGCTATGTGGTGTTGAAATCTGTTATTGTCCTTTCGTCGTGGATATTGGGATATTTTGGGATGAAGAATCTGCCTATCACAATTGTGGGACCTATAAACGCTACTCGTCCGGTGATGGTGTTGGTGGGAGCTTTAGTGGTCTTTGGTGAGCGATTGAATTTTTACCAATGGATTGGTGTGCTGATGGCTGTCTTCTCTTTTTTTATGCTGAGCCGCAGTGGAAAGAAAGAGGGAATAGATTTCAAACATAATAAATGGATTTATTATGTGGTAATGGCAGCTGTGTTGGGAGCGGTCAGCGGGCTTTATGACAAGTATCTCATGGCGCCTGTCGATCAAGGAGGTATCGGACTGGATAGAATGATTGTACAGTCATGGTATAATATCTATCAATTGTTTATGATGGGAGGTGTTTTGATGTTGTTATGGTGGCCGAAGCGCCAATCTACCACTCCGTTTCATTGGCATTGGTGTATTATTCTGATATCTATTTTTCTGTCGGCAGCTGATTTTGTTTATTTCTATGCCTTAAGCTTGGATGGTGCAATGATTTCCATAGTATCTATGGTAAGGCGTGGCAGTGTGCTTGTTTCTTTTCTATTTGGTGCAATGGTATTCCGTGAGAAGAATCTTAAAAGCAAGGCTGTGGATTTGGCACTGGTACTTATTGGTATGATATTTTTGTATTTGGGAAGTCGGTAAGCAAAAAAGACGGGGTGTGACTCATCGTGCATACCCCGTTATTCTTGATTACTCTATAATGATTTTATATTCTACATCAAACGTTTCTTTTGGTTCCAATTTCTGTATCCATTCACGGTCCTTTAATTCGCCCGAATACCCTACAGAATCGCAACGTCCATACCATGGTTCAATGCAAACAAATGGGCAATCGGGATGTGTCTTGGTAGGAGACCACAAAGCTACC
>OHWL01000432.1_pt1 | contig 10422 bp, 6 predicted proteins | sample 1579711 | NCBI WGS metagenome assembly OHWL01 (sample SAMEA3882523, study PRJEB24775) | human gut metagenome | biome: human-associated habitat; feature: intestine environment; material: feces | place: Netherlands | collected 2009/2010 | reverse complement strand
TCCGCGTGCAAGCGCATAGCCTACTCCGTGACCGAGCAGAAGCCATATTACGGTTGTGATTACCGCGATAATTATTACAGCCGGGACGAATATGCCCGAAACCTTATCCGCGATTTTTGCTATCGGGGCCTTTGTGGCTGCGGCGTCGCTGACCATTTTAATGATTTGCGATAGGGTTGTGTCTTCACCTACGTGTATGGCACGGCATTTCAAAAATCCCGACCTATTGACGGTTGCCGCCGAAACCTTGTCTCCTGCGGCTTTGTCTACAGGAATGCTCTCACCGGTAAGCGCCGATTCGTCTACGGCACTTTCACCCTCGATTATTACACCGTCTGCCGGTATACTCTCGCCGGGACGTACTAAGAATATATCGTCTTTTTGTACCGTGTCAATAGGCACGGTCTTTTCTTCGCCGTCTTTTAAAATTACCGCACTTTTTGGTGCGAGCTTCATAAGACTCTTTAATGCGTCGGTCGTTTTGCCCTTTGAGCGCGCCTCAAGGGTCTTGCCCACGGTTATAAGTGTGAGAATCATAGCGGCTGATTCAAAATAAAAGTCCATCATATAGGTGCTTACAGCCTGCATATCGCCGTGTGTCTGAGCGTCTGTCATCATAAAGAGAGCGTAAGTGCTGTATACGAATGCGGCGGTTGAACCGAGGGCTACGAGGGTATCCATATTCGGGGCTCTGTGCCACAGACTTTTAAAACCGCTGATAAAGAACTTTTGGTTTATTACCATAATTATAACAGTAAGCAAAAGCTGAGTAAGTCCCATTGCAACGTGATTGCTGTTATAAAAAGAGGGGAGGGGCCATCCCCACATCATATGACCCATCGAAAAATACATCAGTATTATAAGAAATCCGACTGACCAAAACAGACGCTTTTTTAGCTTTGGTGTTTCTGTGTCGCGGAGTGCGGATTCATCGGCACTCTCGGCGGCTTTACTTCCGCCTTTCTTAGATGCTCCGTAGCCGGCTTTTTGTACTGCGGATATTATAGCTTTGTCCGATGCCGTCCCTTCAACGCCCATGGAGTTGGTGAGTAAACTGACTGAACACGACGTTACGCCGGGCACTTTTGATACCGCTTTTTCAACTCTCGCAGAACACGCCGCACAGCTCATACCGGTGACGTTATACTGTGTCATTATTTTTTTACCTCTCGTGTCTTTACGGAAACAATCTTGTAGCCTGCCGATTCAACAGCGTTTTTGAGCGTTTCGTCGTCAATTTTTCTGTCGAGCGAAACAACCGCTTCTTTTTTGCGAAGATTTACTCTCGCCGAAGCTCCGTCTATTTTGTTTATAGCTCGCTCAACGCGATTTCGGCAGTTTTCGCAGCTCATTCCGTCTATCGAAATTATCTTTTCTTCCGTTACGGGGCCGTCGAGCTTTTTGTGCTCGGGTCTTATTTCTCCGCCGCCTCCGCAGCAGCCGCCCTGACCTTTAAAGTGTTTCGCGCCGGAAACCGCCGCCAATACCACAACTGCTATGAGAATTATTATTAAAACAACATTCATTATATTTTACCGTTCTTTCTTTATTTATTTCATAAGCTTTTGAAGTGTAACCACAAGCTCGTCAATCGCTTCGTCTTTGCCGTTTCTTATATCGTCGGCAACGCATGTTCTGATGTGATTTGCAAGCAGTTCTTTATTAAAAGCATTTATCGCGGCGTTTACGGCGGCGGATTGTATGAGTATATCCGGGCAGTAAGCGTTGTTTTCCACCATGCCCTTTATTCCGCGGATTTGCCCCTCGATTCGGTTAAGCCTGTGTATAAGCTTTTTATATTCCTCGGGGGAACGCTCTTTTTTTCGCTGTGAGCAGTGACAGCACTTTTCTTTTTCCATGAACCGCACCTCGTTTCTATACCCTTAGGGGGTATCTTAAGTATATACCCATGAGGGGTATATTGTCAAGTAGCTTTTCAAATAAATATCACAAAATAAAGATGTTTTATGAGCTTATGTCCGATTTTAAGTACATTTAAAATGATGGTTTTCTTGAGAAGCAATATAAAATGTGTTACACTTATATTAATACCGACTATCGCTTCAGAAAGGAAATGTAAATATGAGCAAACTCATATATACCGGTAAAGAATTATCGCAACATAACCCCAAACTTGTTGATGAGTGGGATTACGATAAAAACTATCCAGTAACACCCGATGATGTTAGTTACGGTTCAGCTGAAAAGTATTGGTGGAAGTGTAAGAAGTGCGGTAAATCTTATGAGGCAAGTCCAAGTAATAGAACTTACAGAAAAACCGCATGCCCTTATTGTGCCGCAAAGGACAGAGGAATAAGTCAAAAAGCAACCTATGCTGAGAGAAATAATCTTGCAAAGAAATATCCTGAATTACTAAAAGATTGGGATTATGATAAAAATACTAAAAAACCCAACGAGTACTCATGTGGGTCAAATGAGACGGTTTGGTGGAAATGTCATAAGTGCGGTCATGAATGGCAAACCACACCGAACAGAAGGACGGGAAAAAACGGAACAGGTTGCCCTGTATGCGCATATAAATCGGCTGCCAAGAAGAACTCTCTCAATGCGGCTAAAACAAATAGTTTTGTTAAAAATTACCCGGATATAGCGAAAGAATGGGATTATGAGAAGAATGTTGGTTTAGATATTAATGAATATTCAAGTAAAAGCAACAAGAGAGTCTGGTGGAAGTGTTCTTTCTGCGGAAACAGTTGGCAAACAACAATAAACAAACGAGCGTCCGGGCACGGTTGCCCGAACTGTACCTTAGCTGGTACTTCGTTTTCAGAGCAAACTGTCTTATATTATGTAAAGAAAATTTATCCGGATGCGATGTCAAGATACAAGGAATTCGGTATGGAATTAGATGTTTTTATTCCCGATATAAAAACGGCGGTAGAATACGATGGAGTATACTATCATAATAGCAGTCACGCATTAGAAAAAGAAAATAAAAAAGATGAGCTTTGTAAAGAACATAATATCCGTTTAATAAGAATACGTGATTCAAGGTTGCCGGATACGAAGAATTCAATAAGGATTACTTGCACAGATACAGGTGGTAAACACCTGAACAAGGCGATAAAGAGTCTGCTGGACTTGCTTGCCCCGGGCAATAATATCATTGTTGATGTTGACAAAGACGGAATCGGTATAAAAGCCAAATATAGAGAATCAATAAAAGAAAATTGTATCGCCAATGTAAAACCGGAACTGCTTGAAGAATGGAATTATGAGAAAAATTTACATATAAATCCGGAAACCGTCTCCAGTGGCTCTGATATAAAGTATTGGTGGAAGTGCAAGAAGTGTGGTCACGAATGGCAAACCACACCATACGCAAGAACATCAGGTAGGGGATGCCCCTGTTGTGCAGGCTTAACGGTAGTTCCGGGTATAAATGATTTTGCTTCACAACATCCTGATTTGCTGAAAGAATGGGATTATGAAAAGAATACTGTATCTCCGGATAAAGTTTCCTGCGGCTCAAATAAAAAAGTGTGGCGGATGTCCTTATTGTTTCGGTCGTTTACCAATCAAGGGCAAAACCGATTTGGCTTCACAAAAGCCTGAACTGTTAAAAGACTGGGATTATGATAAGAATGCAATATCTCCGGACGGTATTTGCTGCGGTTCTGAAAAGAAAGTGTGGTGGAAATGCCACATATGTGGTTACGAGTGGCAAGCTTCGCCTTCGTTGCGAAACGCCGGCGGCGGTTGCACAAAGTGCTTGCGAAAGAAAGCAGGGAAGAAAAAATCACTTGAAGCGGCTAAAACAAATAGCCTTTCAGAAAAATATCCGCAGATTTCAGAAGAATGGGATTATGAAAAAAATGATACATCTCCGGATAAAGTGTCTTGCGGTTCAAATAAAAGAGTGTGGTGGATATGCCATAAATGCGGTTATGGCTGGCAGGCTACTCCGAATACAAGAACATCAGGCTGCGGATGCCCTTGTTGCGCGGGTCGTGTTGTAGTTCCGGGTATAAATGATTTGGCTTCTAAAAAGCCCGAATTACTAAAAGACTGGAATTATGAAAAAAACACTGTATCTCCAAAAGAAGTGACTTGCGGCACGAATAAAAAGGTATGGTGGAAATGTCACAAATGCGGCTATGAATGGCAAACTTCTCTACATAATAGAACAGGCAACAACAGAACAGGTTGCCCTAAATGTTCACGCACCCATAGAAGTGAAACCCAAAAATAGGGTCTCCATGTGCTTTGCCTGTTGTTTCGGTCGAAAAAATCTTCCGTCGGCACAAATGTTATCATATAAAAAATCCCCGATTTGTCATTGACAAAATCGGGGATTTTAAATCGCCGTATTATTTCTTTATGCTCTCTATGGTAAAGGAATAAGCATATTTCTTGTTAGGATGGAGTATATACGGCTCACGCACGTGTGCGTCACCGGGCATATCTCCGCCTACGCCGAGCTGAGTTAAATCAAAGTTAAACGTCGTAATATCCTTGTGCTTTAACTCATGAATATGCGTGGCTTTCTCAAGCTCATTCTGCGTGTAATGCCAGGCGCTGAATGCGAGCGGAGTGTTGTACGGAGCGGTAAATTTAAGACCCTTGCCGTCCTTGTCGGTTATTTCGACATAACGGACGTCAACTCTGTTGCCGTTTTCCTGCGGACGCATATAGTGGTGCTCAAGGTCGTCAACGCTCATCTCGTGAATAGCTATTTTGCCGCCGGTTTTACGGTCGATATATGTTTCCTGTGGACCTCTGCCGTACCACTTTACGTAGTTGAGTTCGGGTATAAGCCCCATCTGCGTACCGAATCTCAGAAGTGTAAAGGCCTTTGGAGTACCCTCGTGGTTGACCTCGATTTTGCCGTCGGGATAGATAATATATTTCGATTTAACGCCAGAGAATGAGAATACTGCCCAGTCTACATATATGATGATTTCTCCGTTTGCGCCCTCATCTATGGCCGTTATTGTGCCCTGTGCCGTATCGGTTGCGGTTCTCCATGTGTAATACGGATGAAGCGGAATAAGGAAGGGAACAAAGTTTGTAAGTGAAAAGTCGTTGTCGATAAGCGCGCGGAAGTAATTCGGCTTCAAGGGAGTTTTTAAATATTCCTTGCCGTCAAAGCGCAGCGAAACTATTTTGCCGTCGGTAACCTTTACCGTGAAGTTTTCACCCTGAATTGTAGCTGTTGTGCCTATCTGAACGCATTGAAGTTTACCATTTGAATTATCGGGAAGAGCTTCGGGCATCTTCTTTAGAATTATCTGGTCAAACGACTGTTCATAGCCCTTTTCGCAGTAACGCTCCTTGTTTTTGCGAAGGAATGAGAATGTGATAATGCACTCGGCGTTCGGAAGATTATCGGAAGAGAACGGTACCGTGATGTCCTTTGAAGAGAGTGGGGGAACCGAAAGATTGTCGATAATACCCGATTCAATCTCTTTGCCGTTTGCGGTTACGGTCCATTTAAGGTCAAATTCCGAAAGGTCGGTGAATAAGTGCTTATTTTTAACGGTAAATTCTTTCTTTTCAAGGTCTTTTTCAATAACCTTCATTTCGGCGTAAACCTTTTTGACCTCATATGCCGACGGGTGAACCTTTCTGTCGGCGGCAATTATACCGTTTGCACAGAAGTATGTGTTACTGCCTGTCATAGCGGTTGTGTTGGGAAGCTGGAAGGGTCTGCGCGGCTCTGATTTTTCAAAGTCCGTACCGTAAAGCCAATGATCTCCGTCGGGAGCCTTGTAGCGAAGAGCCTGGTCTACGAAGTCCCAAATAAATCCGCCGCACATATTATCGTATTTCTCGAAGTCATCCATATATTCCTGGAAGTTGCCGAGGCTGTTTTCCATTGCGTGCGCATATTCGCATAGTATTACGGGCTTCGTGTAAGCCTCTTTCGGAATGGGCTTTGAATCTGCGGCGAGCTGGTTTGCAACGTTATCGTAAAGGCTTATGGTGATTGGCTCGCGATTGCCGAGCTTTTCCATAATGTCGGGGAGGGGATACATTCTTGATATAACGTCGCTCTTTGTCAGGTCAAAATCGCCCTCATAGTGGAACTGTCTCGTTTTGTCAAGCTCCAAAGCGGCTTCCTTCATCTTAGCAAAGTTTGTGCCGTCGCCGGCCTCATTGCCGAGTGACCACATAAATACGCAGGCGTGGTTTCTGTCGCGAAGTACCATTCTCTGCATTTTGTCCACAACCGCATTAGTCCATACGGGATTGCTTCCCGGAACGCCCTTTCTGCGGACGCCGTGACTTTCCATATCGCATTCGTCCATAACATAGAAACCGTATTCGTCGCAAAGCTCATAGAAGAACGGATCGTCCGGATAGTGAGAAGTGCGGATAGAATTTATGTTACAGCGCTTCATTATGTCGAGATCCTGATAATATCTCTCCTTCGGAACCGCCCAACCGTGATCCGGGTCGAAATCGTGACGGTTTACACCGCGAATCATCAGAGGCTGGCCGTTAAAGAGAATTTTTTCTCCTACTATCTCAACCTTTTTGAAACCGAAACGGATTGACTTGTATGTTGTTGTTTTACCGGTTTTAAGCTCGATAACAAGAGTGTAGAGCTCCGGTGTTTCGGCACTCCATTTGAGCGGGTTTTTTATTACCGCTTCAAGGTTTATTGTTTTGCTGTCTTTTCCAGCAACCGTGAATTCCTCCGAACCCAGCTTTTGCTTTTTGCCGTCTTTTTCAATATAAGCACTGAGCTTTGAAGCTTTGTCTTCGTCGTCGTAATTTATGATTTTTGCTTCAAGCTTCGTATCGCTGTCCTTGTAATCCTTATCAAGGTCGGTTGTTATAAAGAAGTCGCGAAGACAGGTCTTGGGCTCGGCGAAGATATATACCTCTCTGTAAAGACCGCAGAGAAGCCACATATCCTGATCCTCTATGTACTGAGCGTCGCTGTAACGGTAACATTTTACGGCCACCTCGTTGATTCCGTTCTTAACATATTTTGTGATGTCAAATTCGTGCGGAGTCATGGAGCCCTGCGAATAACCTACAAAGCTTCCGTTTATATATACCTCAATTGCGGATTTGGCTGCGCCGAAGTGTAAAAATATTTCTTTTCCGTCGAAGTTTTCGGGCAGGGTAAATGCGCGTCTGTAAAGACCGATTTCCTGCATATTGTGGTCAATGCAGGGAATTTTGCTCTTTTGACGGCTGATAGCCCTCGGAAAAGTACTTGCATAGTAATACGGAGCACTGCCCGTACCCTCCGTTTGCCAAACCGACGGAACGGTTATGTATCGCCAATCTGAATCATCAAAGCTCGGCTCATAAAAATCAGGCGGACAGTTGTCTATGCCCATCTGCCAATGGAATTTCCATTTTCCGTTAAGAGTTACCTTGTAAGGTGACTCTTTTCTTTCCGCGGCGTCGAGCGCGTTATCGTATGAAAAGGCGATGACGTGGCCGTCCTCTTTGTTTCTTTTGATAACGGCGGGGTTTTCCCAATCGTATCTTTTTTTGATCTCCATTTTCTTCTCCAATCTTTTTATACTGAATTTATACAAACAAATTAATAACAGCTTATTCCTTTTCCGCATCCTGCTTGTATGCGAGATATTCTATAAATTGCCTTGCGGTCCTCGGACTTCTGCCGCCGGCTCTCAAAGCGTGAGCCTCCGCTTTCATTATAAGCTTGTCCTCCGGCATATTTATGCCGTATTTTTTTGCGAGTTCAACAACAATGCCCGAATACAGATTTTTGTCCGGCCTTGAAAACGTAATTTGCAAGCCGAATCTTGCCGAAAGGCTTGTAAGCTCCTGCATCGTATCCTGAATATGAACATCGTCTCCGTCTCGGTCGGCAAAGCTCTCTTTGACAAGATGACGGCGGTTTGATGTTGCGTATATCGCTATGTTTTTGGCTCTGCCGTTTACGCTGCCCTCCAAAATAGCCTTCAGCGCACCGAAGTCCTCATCGTTTTTGGTGAAGCTCAAATCATCTATAAATATTATGAATTTAAGCGGATTGCCCGATATTCTGTCCATTATGTCCGGCAGGGAATAGAGCTGATTTTTCTTAACCTCGATAAGTCTCAAACCGTCATCCTTAAATTCGTTCGCTATTGCTTTTACGGTACTGCTCTTACCGCTTCCGGCGTCGCCGTATAAAAGAACATTATTGCACGGTTCTCCCTTTAAAAGAGCCTTTGTGTTATCAATTACCTCGCTGCGCTCGCGCTCGTAACCGGAAAAATCCGAAAGTTTTTGCGTGTCGGGGTATTTAACAGGCACAATATCACCGTTTTTAATGATAAAGACGTGGTATTTTGCCCATATGCCGTATCCGGTTTTGGATATGTTTTTTATTCTGGAGAGATAAATGCTTTTTACATCGGTTTTCTCGGTAGTCCAGCCGGGTAGAGACTCATTTTCGAGACGCAGGCTCTTTTTAACATCGTCCGACCGCACGGCTGCCAATTCGTTAAGCGTGTCAAGCTCCATATTCAGAGCCTCGTCATAATGGCTGCCGAGCTTTTTGTGACCATACTTTAATATGTAAGCGTTTTCGTCCTCAAGAACGGCGTTTAAAACATATTTTGAAAAATTATCGGTTTCCGCAAATAGCTTCGAGAGAAAATCGGCATATAAGTAAACCTCTTTTTTTTCGATCTTTTGTTCATCGGCAAGCTCGGTGAACGACTTGATGACCTCGTCATTTAACAGATTTCTGAAAATGACAAGAGAAAAGAGCTTGTGCGAAAGCTCTTCAAAATTCAACATAATACAATAACATCTCCGAAAATAATCAAAAAAGACTTGACATATGCCATTGACAAGCATATAATAATAAACTGCTATAAAATGGAAGCATATGCTCTTGTCGTTTTTTTGTATTAGTAGTTTATCACAAAAAATCAATTAAATCAATAGCATATCACAATCAATTATTATAGTAATCTCCCGCCGGGTTGCAATTTGTCAATACCCTTGATTTTTGCGGTCGGCGTTTGGAATAATTTTGCGAACGGAGAGTGATAAGCCCTATGGTGAATGTCAAACCAGTAAAACTCGGAAGAAACACACGCATGAGCTTTTCTAAAATCAATGAGGTAATGGAGATGCCCAACCTCATCGAGGTACAGAAAAATTCCTATCAATGGTTTCTTGACGAAGGTCTGAAGGAAGTATTCCGCGATGTCGCAGATATTACGGACTATTCCGGCAACCTTGTTTTGAGCTTTGTCGATTACAGAATGGACGATGCTCCCAAATATACCGTCAAGGAATGTAAAGAGAGGGACGCGACATATGCTGCTCCTTTAAGAGTTACTGCAAGGCTGCTCAACAAAGAAACGGGCGAAATTAAAGAAAGCGAAGTCTATATGGGCGATTTCCCGCTCATGACAGACAGCGGTACCTTCGTAATCAACGGTGCGGAGCGCGTTATCATTTCGCAGCTTGTCCGTTCTCCCAGCGTGTACTACGGTATGACGCATGATAAAACGGGTAAAGAGCTCTACTCGACTACCGTTATCCCCAACAGAGGCGCATGGCTCGAGTACGAAACTGACCAGAACGACCTGTTTTATGTAAGAATTGATAAGAACAGAAAGATTTACATCACTACCTTTATCAGAGCACTCGGACTTTCCTCAAACGAAGAGATACTTGACTTTTTCGGCTATGACGAGAGAATCAAAGCTACTCTCGAAAAGGATACTACCATAAATACCGAGCAGGCTCTTATCGAAGTATACAAGAGACTGCGTCCCGGCGAGCCTCCCACACTCGAGACTGCTCAGGCACAGATTGATAATCTCTTCTTCGATCCGCACAGATATGACCTTTCAAGAGTAGGTCGCTATAAATACAATAAAAAGCTTGCAATCTCCGCTCGCATAGCCGGCTTCAAGGCTGATGAACCGATTATCAGCAATCTTACCGGCGAGATACTTGCGGAGCCGGGCGAAACCATAACCCCCGAGCTTGCTTACAGAATAGAGCAGGAGGGCGTTAATACCGCCGTTATAGTAACTCCGGAGGATAAAACCGTTAAGGTCTATTCAAACGGTATGGTTGATATCGGCGAGTATGTTCCCATGTTCACAGAGGCTGAGCTTGAGGATATCGGCATTAACGAGAAGGTACGCTTTACCGTGCTTCAGGAAGTGCTCGAAAAGTGCGGCGACGATAAGGATGCACTTTCCGAGGAGCTTTCGGCTCGTTGCGACGACCTTATTCCGAAGCATATCATAATCGATGATATAATGGCTTCTATCAACTACCTCAACTGCATTGCGGACGGCGTAGGTACAACGGATGACATAGACCATCTCGGCAATCGTCGTATCCGTTCCGTCGGCGAGCTTCTTCAGAATCAGTTCAGAATAGGCTTCTCCAGAATGGAGAGAGTTGTAAAAGAAAGAATGACTCTTCAGGCGCAGGAGCCCGATAAGGTAACTC
>OHWL01000428.1_pt1 | contig 10450 bp, 9 predicted proteins | sample 1579711 | NCBI WGS metagenome assembly OHWL01 (sample SAMEA3882523, study PRJEB24775) | human gut metagenome | biome: human-associated habitat; feature: intestine environment; material: feces | place: Netherlands | collected 2009/2010 | reverse complement strand
GTACCTTTCCCCGCAAGCCACACTGACGGATAAGAGAAAAAGCTTTTTCAAACATCTGCCGGCTATCGAAATAAAAATCAATATCCCCACATTCGCGTAACAAAGGGTTCTCATATAACGAGGCAATTCCTTGCCCCTTCTGTAATACAGGCTGAACTCCGCTTTCGGTAAACCATTGCACCAATAAATCCAACACCTTGTTCATCTGCATATTTTTACGCTCAATAGCATCTGTTTCTGCCATCCAGCGAACCAGCAGTTCTTCTGCCGGTAAAAAATGTTCAGGCAAATGCTGTATTCCCTGAAAAACAATTCCAGTAACAGTCTGCTGCCTTGACAAAAGGTACAAGTTCTTCCACTCCCCTGCAGATAATGGAAAACAAGACAAATCTTCTATCTTGCTCTCCCATAACCCTGCTCTCAACAACACAAGTAATGCTTTCTGTACCTTCTTCATATCTTTTTCACAATAAAACCTTTCCTAACCAATCAATCCAAAAGCCTGCCAGTCTGCCAACTGCTTCTCCAAATCACGGCGGGCCACCTCTGCATCGACTTTATATTCCTGACACAAGCGTTCTGTCAGTTCATCCAAAGTGTTACACCCATCAACCACACACTGCCATATCCACGCTGCCGTCTGATTCAAGCTATACACTTTACTCATATTTACATTATCTGCGCAGGCATCCACAATCATGTAGCGATTGCCAATCTTACGCAGTTGAATTCCTTTACGTATCTCTATCTTATCCATATCAAAGCTATTAGAATTTTTTACCCATAAAAATGGACATGGCCGTAAGCCATACGATTTTAATATCCATCCATAAAGAGCGGGTACGCATATATTCCAAGTCCATTCTAAGACGTTCCAGCATTTTTTCCATCGTATCAGTGTAGCCGTTGTAAAGAGTCGCTTTAGAAAACAGTCCCGGACGCAAACGATACAATAACTCATAATCCGGATTGATAGCCTTAATCTTATCCACGAAAAATTTCCGTTCCGGACGTGGTCCTACAAAACTAATTTCTCCTTTCAGCACATTCCATAGTTGCGGCAATTCATCCAGATGATGCACTCGTAAGAAACGTCCGATTCGGGTCAGCCTCCGGTCATTTTTCTGGCAAAGGGCCGGTTTTCCATCCGATTCCGAATCGACCGACATCGATCGAAACTTATACAAAATGAAAGGCTTTCCACCATACCCGATACGTTCCTGACTAAAAATCACTGGCCCCCCATCCTCATGCTTGATTAACCAGGAAATAAGTAAAAACACCGGCGAAAAAATAATCAAGGCTATCAAACTTACAATTACATCAGCCACACGTTTCACTCTGCAAGCCGTAACCGACATCCCCGCACTCGGATAATAATAATGGTCATTTGCCACATAAGCCATCATGGCTTTGGACATGACATCTTCTTTGTTTACATTTTTCATAACTCCAAGTATATGGTTAAACATTTATCAATCATACATTCCTTCGTAAACATGTCACGATAACGTTTAGTCGCACCTTCCGAAAATTTCCGATATACCTCCTCATTTTCCGTTACCGCTTCAATTGCCCGGGCTAAATCTTGCGCATTCCCCGGTTCCGCATTCATCCCCGATACACCTTCTTCATTCACCCAAGACACTCCTGACTGAGGTATTCTGGTAGCTACCACAGGTTTTCCGCACGACATTGCTTCTATCTGCACAATACCAAACGCTTCTGTTTTCTGCACACTGCTCATGCAAAACACATCGCAAGCTCCGTAGTAGGTAGGCAGTTCCTCGTCGCTAACTCTCCCTAACAGTTTTGCCTTTTCCTGCAAATTCAAGGAAACAATTTCCTTCTGCAGCTCTTCCTTCAAAGCCCCGGATCCCCCAATCAACACCACAAAATCATCTTTCAAATATTGGGCTGCCTCCACTAAAAAACGGTAGCCTTTATAGGCTACCAGACGACCAAGTGAAAACACGATTTTCTTGCCCGGATACTCACTTCTGAGGGCCTTCACCGCTTCCGATACAGGTTGCATCGGTTCTACTCCGATAGGCAGACAGACCGTCTTATGCTGCACGTGTTGTAAAAAAGGCGATTCTGCCAAATAGACGGGAGAAGTTCCCACAATCACATCAGCACGCTTCAACAGCCATTGCTGCAAAGGATAATACAGCTTCAGCAACATCTTTTGCTTTTGAATGTCACTGTGCCAATGAAGCACTACTTTTCCTTTATATCCAGAAAGGAACAAGGCCAAACAAGCCATAGGGTCAGGATGATGTACATGAATTATATCATACTTTCCACAAATTTTACGCAAAGTGAAAATCATGGAAGGCGAAATCATCGTTGCACAAGCTTTTACCCAAGTATGGGTGCAAATCAGCTGTGCATGCTCATTCAGCAAGATAATCCGGTCCTCCCCTTCCTCTGCTGCACACAGCATGTGACATTCGATTCCCCTTTCGGACAGTCCTTTCATTAAATCAAATGCAACTTTCTCAACTCCTCCACGTATGGGATAGAATTTTCCTAGTTGCAATACTTTCAGATTTTCCACATTCATAGACTTCAATTTATTCCCAGAAAATGCTACTACCTACACATTTATAGGCCAGCATTCACTTTCACCATTTCAGGGTATCCGAGTATGTTTTCGAGTTAATTTAGAATAATAGATATGCACCTTCAATCAGCACATCCCAATATTTAGCAGCCTCACTCTAGAAGCCTCCAGAAAGATTCATAGCAAATAATTTACGCGATTAACCACGTTTTGTCAGTTCGTCGTACAAACGAATATAATCAGAATAACGATCTTCTTTTTTAAAATGCATCAATGCATATTCCCGACACCGGCTTTGATAATAAGACTTGCCCCGCTGCCGTATCATTCGTGCTGCTTCCAGCAACTCCTTATAATTACCCTGCTCCACAATGAAGCCAGTCTCATCCGTCACAGCTTCTACACTTCCTCCTGTCCGGTAAGTAACCACCGGAGTACCGCAAGCTATCGCCTCCATATTGACCGTAGGATAATTATCCTGCCAAGTAGGGTTAATAAACGCGTCGGCTATGGAGTACAATCCGGCCAACTGCTGTATATTCTCTGTCCGGGCTATTCCGATAATATTTTCCGGTAATCTCTTTCTTTCTTCCGGTTTGATTCCCACCAGCACAATCAGTTCTTCTTTCTTCAGAAGAGCAGCCATCTGAATGAAATCATCCAGTCCCTTTTCCCTGCTCCAGATACTGGCTACCCCCAGCAACACATGCTTATCGCCCAGCCCATATTTCTCCCTTACTTCCTGTGCATCATACACACGAAACACCTCCGTATTGATACCATTATGAATCACCTGGAAATTATATCCGCAGAAAAAAGACTTCTGCATCTCCGACTTTATCCAGTTGGATACCGGTACAATCACCAGTTTGTCTTGCGGCATGGAAGTAAAAGCCTTTTTTTTATCCAGATAGTTCTGCCGACTACGGTCTATCCACAAACTTGCCGGGAATTCTTTACGCTGAGGACACTCTCCGCACCCACTTTGCCAACGGTTACAGTTCACATAAGAATAATAATAACAATGTCCCGTATAAAGCCAGCAGTCGTGTACAGTCCACACTACCGAAATATTGCATTTTGACAAATACCCAAACAAAATCCGGTAATTCAGAAAATAGCCATGAATGTTGTGTATATGAATCACATCCGGCTGAATCCGTTCAATCTGCCGGATAAATTGCCGGGTAGCCAATGAAGAAGCCAATCCATGACGGTCAAACAAACGCGTTTCCAGCCCATGCCATGCTACACTCCATTTATTGCCTACTGGCACCAGCTTTGAGCTACAAGGCTTTATCCCGTCACGTCCACGGCTGTAAGCAATGTAACTCTGCCAGCCGTTCTGCATAGCCAGTTCTCCAATTTCCTGCATGATGCGCCCCGTAGAAGTAGAGACACGCAGCACCGGATTTATCTGAAGCAATGTTTTCATTTTGCAGTTATTGAAGTAAACAAGCGAATCCATTGTGACATGACCGCCTCTTCTGAATAAGTGTCCACCACTTTTCGGGCATTCTGCGACAACATTTTCCGATAAGCCTCATCCGACATCATTACCATCATGGCATAGGCTAATGACTGAATATCTCCATTCGGAACCAACAAACCGTTTATCCCGGGCTGAATAATATCTTTTGGGCCACATTTATAGTCAAACGACACAACGGGAAGTCCGCAGGCCATCGCCTCAATCATGACCATCGGGAATCCCTCATAATTGGAACTCATCACCAGCAGATCACTCTTCACGTACTCTTCTCCTATCTGTTTGGTAGGCTGATGAATCTGGAGCGAATCTTGCAGCCCCGCCTTGTCAATCATTTGCTGCAGCATCTCCTGCCATTCTCCCTGACCAAAAATATCCAGTTTCCAGTCAGTAAACTTTCCAGTATGCTGTACCAGCTGCCAGGCCTGAATCAGACGGTCAAACCCTTTCTGGTAATCCAGCCGTCCCACCGCAATCACCCGTTTGTTCATCACATCCGAATAAGCATCACTTACATGCATAGCAGCATTGGGAATTACTTCAATGTTCGGCAAATTTCCCCAATACCCCCTGTCTTCATTGGTCAGCACCACAAACTTGTCAAAACGACGTACTATCTGTTCATCCTGCCGTGTACGCAGTTTATCAATCCAACCTAACAATCCTCTCCGTCCATACTGCAAGCGGAAAAACTTGCAATAATGCAGCTCCAGCACTTTCTTGCTTCCATCCTTTATATCCGGGATAAATGAAGATTCAGAAGGGTAAAGCGACACCACAATGTCCGGTTTCTCTTTCAGGAGCAATGCCGTCAGTTTTCGTTTATGCTCCTTTCTTTTACGGAGATAACCGGTTATCTTTTTCCATGCCCCCTTTCCATTATCCTCCGAGTAATTGATTCCCAAATCCGTCATGCGTACCTTCTCCGGAAACGGATAAAAAGGAGGACGTTGGTTCTGGTCAGTAGTAACCACAGAAACCTCCCATCCAGGAAGTTGTGAAAGGTAAGTAACCTTATTCAGGAGCACTCGTTCCATCCCTCCGGGATTATACGTGGAGTGGGTGCAGTAGATGATTTTCATGACTCTATTAACTCTTTATTATCTTCGTTCGCAGATGCTGCTAAACATAGGAATGGTGCAAAAACAAGAAATATATCAGTTGATACCTTGAGCCATACAATGAAATTTATTAACAAAAAGATAATAAAATTACTTTCCTTCTACCTGAAACCGTGATGTTTCTATATCTTCCGAATAATTGTGGAGTATTAAAGAAAGGAAAATAGCAAACACTAAAAACAAATCCGTTGAAACTTTTATCCAACCTATAAAATTACATAACAGGATAAGTATGAACATATCCCTGTATCGAGGGAAATGTTTGGTACAGACATAAGCTGACTGACAAAAATACCCCATAAATACTAATGTACCTAAAATACCAAAATAAAAGATAAATCTCATATATCCTACATCTGTTAACATATAAAACCCACCTTTAGGCTGTGAACCTGTATAATAAGGATCATTATTAGGATCATCACAATAGCCATCTCCAATTATCCAAGTCCGAGTTTTCTCTGGTTTGATGTTTTTCAACATCCATATCAAGCTCTTATTTGATGAAACTTCCCATTCACCTTGTTCATAAAGACTAAAGAAACCTTCAAAACCAAAATGCATGCTGTTACGGAAATTCTGATTAATTTGATAGAGTGAAACAGCACTAACAACTAATACAGTAATGGATATTGACAAATATCTCCAAATTCTGAATAAATTATTCTTATTTTTTATTCTACCCGATAAAGATGTCCAAATCAAATAGAGTAATCCTAAGATAACCCCCAAAACGGTTGAACGCGAAATCATATTCCCTATAAGACCTATTACCAAGAAGGAAAAAATATACCATTTCAGATAAGCTTTGGATTCAGATTCAGATAAACGAGTTATTGTATAACTGATAATAGTCAAAACAGCCATGAAACGTAAACCTGCAATATCTAAAGTTGCTCCAATTCCATATATGCGTCCCTTGTACAATCCTTCCTTTCCCGTAATAAAGATAGAATTAACGATATAATCAAGAAATGGAATCTGATTGATTGCAAAGGCTATTATACATTGCAGTACACATACAGCTATCAGATAATTTGCTACTAGTCTTACGGATATTGTACCATGTACAGCTCGGATAATACTTGTTACTAGATACGCAGCAGCTAACCATACACACATGGAAATGAAATAGGTCAAAAAAGAAGAATCATTCGTATCATTATAAGTAATTGACAAGAAGCTCATAAAAGAAACTGCAGCTGCCCAAAGGGCAACAGACATTAATCCTGAATCCAATATTGGTATCCTTCGTTTGGATAGTTGGACAATTAAAATAACTACCCCCACTCCAGCCATAGCTGTTTTAGTATTAAATCCAGGAAACCAGATAAATTCTACAGGAAAAAAAAAGAAACTGGTAAAGACTAACACTAAAAATAGACCTAAATATCTTAGCATACGAAATTATCTATAAATCACTCCATAAATTAATCGGATAACTACTCTATAATACAATTTTATTATCCACCATTGTTTCTTCCATGCACACCATTCCAAAATTCGAGATCGGATGGATATATATGTATTTTGAAAGATGCATGGGTTGGCTTCAGGATACAATCGAGCCCATTCTTTATATTGTTCTGTACTGCTTCCCATTATAAGCAAAGGAAATTTTGTTTCCAATTTTAGAAATGCTATTTCTTTTGTTAAAGATGTTCCGTAAATAGTTGATAAAATACGTTCAACACGATCCACATTATATTGTAAATCTTTTAGATGTTTGTCTGAATGATTCTGAGTAAATGCATCTGTATTGTTTTTTATATAATGGTAAAAAGCTTTCGGTATATACCTTACTCTTTGAGCGTATGCGAAAAGAAGTATCATAGTCATGTCTTCTCCCATACCATAACCTTCAGGAAATACAATATTATTTTTCTGATATAACTTTCTTTTTGATAACTTATTCCAGACATTATATTTCATTGCACCGCCCAACATAGCCTTTATGGCATCCAATGGGGTAGCGTAATTAGGTTGCTTAATATACCTCTCGTTCTTGGCAAACGACAACCACCAATCACACCACACGATGTCTGCATCTATTTCCTTTGCCTGCTGACAAAGTTGTTCAAGCATATCAGGTTCCACAAAATCGTCACTATCACAATGAAAAATATATTCTCCTTGAGCTACGGAAAGGCCGGTGTTACGAGCAGCCGGAAGCCCCTTGTTTTCGGTATGAGTCAGAATTTTTACGTAATCACACCGATCCGGATAGTTGGCAAGCACTTGATGCAGTACGTTAATGCTATCATCCGGTGAAGCATCATCTACAAAAATATATTCCACATCCGTTAACGTCTGTTCCATTAGTGACCGAGCGCATCGCTCGATGAATTTCCCTACTTTATAAACTGGTATGATAACTGAAACCTTATATTCCATTCTATCTCGATTTTATATTGCAAGCCAGTCTTTATATAAAATTCTTTGGGAGGTGAATTCCACACAACTCTCTGGATTGAACCATACCGTGGGAGCAACAACAATCTTTTCGGAGTGTGCATTTAGAAATGCGCTCCACCAACTGTAAGTGCTATTAGATATAATGTTGTGTTTGCAAACACTCATCAATTGCATGTCAAAATGACTACCCCAGCCACTGATTGGATTTCCTTCTACCAATGTATAGGAAAAGTCCTTAAAATGTTCTTTCACCCACGTTGGATTATCAGTGAAGACATAAAACTTAGGACAATTTATTTTTTCTGAAATCAGCAAAATTGCCTTTTGATAATATTCTACAGGACAAGTGTTTTGGTACCACACACGCTGTGAATAATCCTTTCCTTTACGGACATGAATGGCAACGGAGTTACAAGTGGCCATTTCTTTTTCTAACTCTTGGTTTCGTTTATCGGTAAAAGGACGGAAAATAAAACACCGTTTCACGTCTTGTTCTACCTCTTCTATCATCTTGGCATTCTGAAATACACCTATAATATATTGACTTTTCTTATTTGAAACTGGCAAATCAGCGTCAAAAGCTGTAGGCATATTAACCACTCCAGAAAGAAACGGCAGATATTTCCGACGAATTTTAGATAAGAGATCAGGACCTCCTCCCAATTTCAGCACATCCCAAGAAGAAGCCTGATCTATCCGCGCTTTCGGGAAGATATCATTCCAAGCTACCTTCTCGTGAGTAAGATTGGCTGAACGATAGAAATCTACTTGTACACGATAACCATGATGTTTTAAGAACAGGTAATAGCAATACTGAAACATCCGATTGGCAAGACCACATGCCATATTTACAATAACTTCCATATATATTCCTATTTTCCTATTATTGTATAAAAGAACTTGATAACTAACAGATAATGTAGTTTCACCAACCAATATAACCCTTTAGCAGCACACCATTCTACAAGTTTTACTCGCATACTTACATTTTGCCTAAAAATATAAATATTAGCTTCAGGAAAGGAATCATGCCATAATTTATAGCTTTTAATGCTATTATTAAAAGCTAATATTGACCATTTTATATTCAATTTGAAACAGCTAATTTCAAACGAATATCTGTCGCCAAATTTTTCTGATACAAAATCAGATGTACGTTTTATATTGTATAACAATTCCTTTAGACTTTTCTCGTTACATTTTTTTTTTGTAAGAGCTCCAGGATTTGTAGTTACGTAGTGATACCCACCATAATGAAGGTAAGCCACTTTGGTTGCACACGCTAATAGCATAATCATTGTCATATCTTCTCCCATTGCATTACCACTTGGGAAAAAGATATTATTATATAAATCTTTACGAACTAATTTATTCCATACATTATAAACCATTTCGCCACGCAAAAGACCTCGGAATGCCTGATCTACATCAACGTATTCCGGTTGTTTTTTGTAGTGGTTACCATCAATCAATGATACATAATAATCGGACCAAATATAATCCGCATGTTGCTTTTCTGCAAATTCAAAAAGTCTTTGCAACATATCTGGCTCCACATAGTCATCACTATCACAATGAAATATATATTTTCCTGTTGCTGATTTTAAACCTGTATTTCTTGCTGCCGGAAGTCCTTTATTTTCTATATGTTTAAGAATCTTTACACAACTTTTTTTATTTGGATATTTATTCAATACTCGCATTAAGATATCCATACTCTTGTCCGTGGCGCAATCATCTACAAAAATATATTCAACTTCTTGCAACGTCTGCCCCATCAAACTTTCAATACATCGTGCTATATAACACTCTACATTGTATATCGGAACTATTACAGAAATTTTCATATGAAATCTAACTATTAAGGATCATCAACCATTTATCTATTATCTTATTTACGTTCCATCTGTTAAGATAATCTAAAGTTGCACATCGTCCCATATTTTGGCGCAATTCTTTATCTTTCATCAACCGAATCATCGCTTTTGAGAAAGCCTCTGCACTGTCATTTTCTATTAATAAGCCGTCTATTTCATTACGCACTATTTCACGTGGGCCAAAAGGACAATCAAAACTAACGACTGGAATGCCAAAACTCTTAGCCTCTATTATAACTAAACTGAAAGATTCATATTTACTTGTTAATGTAAATAATGAACTCCTTAAATATTCCACACTCATATCATTACATCTACCAACAAACCGAATGGAATTATTTATTTTTAGCTCTTCTGCTTTCTTATGTAGTAGCGAAGAGTCTCCATCACCAACAATTCGTAAAATCCACTCTGGCATTTTGACATGAACTATACTCCAGATTTGAAGCAATAAATCAAATCTTTTTACTTCTTCTTCCAGTCGACCACATGCAAGAACAACCTTATCTGAAAGAGATGAGTTTTTTTGAAAAGGATTTATATCTGTGAAATTAGGAATTACAGCCATTTTACAATCAAAGATTTTTGGATAAGCAGATCTATCAGCATTTGTTAATACAACTGTATAGTTGCTAAAAAATACAGATATATAATGTTTTAGACGTCTTTTGAAATTCAATCCTTTTATTGAAAAATGTTCCCAAGAGATTACTTTACATCCTAGCATCTGTGGTATAATCAACATTGTTACATTTGCACAAGCAACCCCCACATTTATTATTGCATCGTATCTATGATTTTTGATAAGTCTTCTAAGGCGAATAGCAGCTTTAATCTTATGAGTATTTATATTCCCATTTAATGATAAAGAATAAATATTTATGCTTGAATTTAATTGATAAAAACTTTCCCTATTTGAAGCATGAACTACAAAATCGACATCATATCCTTTCTTCTGCAATGCATTTGCCAAACTTGTAGA
>OHWL01000422.1_pt1 | contig 10522 bp, 4 predicted proteins | sample 1579711 | NCBI WGS metagenome assembly OHWL01 (sample SAMEA3882523, study PRJEB24775) | human gut metagenome | biome: human-associated habitat; feature: intestine environment; material: feces | place: Netherlands | collected 2009/2010 | reverse complement strand
CAAGTCTCGCGATACGAGCCGCACCCATGCAAGCCTCGGTGCCCGAGCCCATCATACGGAACATATCAACGGTTTCAACGCTGTCGGAAATCTTTTTGGCGAGCTTGTACTCAAACTCGTGGAAAAGTCCGGTTGAGGGACCGCAAGTATTAAGGAGGTCGATGACCTGCTCACGAACAGCTTTCGGGTTGGAGCCGAGAACAGTCGGGCCGCCTGCCTGAAGGAAGTCAAAATACTTGTTGCCGTCAACGTCATAGAGATATGCACCCTCTGCCTTTGTGAAAACAAGCGGGAAGGGATAGTTGAAAGCAAGGTTATGCTGAACGCCGCCGGGGATTATCTGGCGAGCTTCCTCAATCTGTGCTTTTGATTTGAGGCACTTTTTGTTGTAATACTCATCCTCGTATTTTTTAAGAGCCTCCGGCTTGATGGTGTAAATCGGCTTTTTAATAAGCTCATCAAGCTCTTTGTTGACTGCAACAGCGTCATTGTACTCCGAAATTGCAAATCTTGTGTCCATATCGTGACCTCCGTTTAATAAAATTAACGAAACGGTGCTGCGCAAAAGCGGCGCACCATAGATAACCACGTGAAGTGAATTACCGTTCACTTGTAATTATAGCACAAAAAAGACTCTTGTCAACGCAAAAATACGACGCGGCAAACAAATCGAACTCAAAATTGCGGACGTTTAGATGTTTTTTAACTATTATTTGAATTTGTTAAACTAAACAGCCGCGAATTTGAAAAAATGACGAATACATCTGTGGGGTGTAAATGAGCAACTACACAATATATTGATGATTACTCCGTCAAAATAAATAATCGATGTGTTAATTATTCGTCAATCTGCCGAAATTTCGAAATTGCGGCAAAAATCGCGGATTTTTTGCATAAATGTCTCTTTCGACTGCCGAATTTGCATTGCAGCCGCTTTCAGGCTCCATCAAATAGGGTGATTCCCCACGGTGTGGGGAAATGTCTCGTAGTGACAAAGGGACTCTCTCCCGTCAGGAGCTGGCTGTGAGCAACGCGAACAGACTGAGGGATTATTCAGGCTCCCTTGTAAAGGGAGCTGGCTACGAACGTAGTGAGTAGACTGAGGGATTTAATAGGCTCCCTTGTAAGGGGTGATTCCCCACGGTGTGGGGAAATGTCGCGGAGCGACAAAGGGGACGGGCTCCCGTCAGGAGCTGGCTGTGAGCAACGTGAACAGACTGAGGGATTAAAAAACAAAATACTACCTATTTAAAACTCATACACCCCCACAAAATCCCTCCGAGTTGCCTTCGGCAACCCACCTCCCTTTTCAAGGGAGGCAAAAGCGGATTAAAGGTCACGCACATTCTTTTTAAATTCCGTAAATTCCTATGAAATCCCTCTGGCTTGCCTGCGGCAACCCACCTCCCTTTTCAAGGGAGGCAAAAAGCTTCCAAACTGCTTTGGCGAGGCTTGCTCTCTGCAAGGGAGGCTGAAAAGTAAAAAGACGAAAACGGAAGTGGAAAACGAATAGTGAAAAGGGCGGGCAGGGGTGTGTGGAAAGCTCCTTATACGGCACACAAAAAAGAATTGACATACAACGCTTCTGTCATACTCTTCCTCTTTATCTCTCACATGACCACAGAAAAGAATAGGCATACAACGCTTCTGTCATACTCTTCCTCTTCATCTCTCATATGATACACAAAAAAAATAGGCGACAGCACCTAAATTAAGTACAAAAACAGAATAGGCACACGATATCAGAATGGGGTACAGAAACGGAATGGTGCACAAAATGCAAAACAGGGCACAAAAAAACAGAGCAAGGCGAACCTTGCTCTGCTTATGATTGTTAATAAATCGGATCGATTGCTACGTGAGCGTCAGATCTCAACCCAACCCGAGTCGCCGCCCTCTACGGGGCCGGTGCCTATGGAGATTGTGATGATATCATCAAGCTCGTATGCAGAAACATCGAAATCCGGTGTTTGATAAACCTGTTTCATTGAGATTTAATCTCCTTTCAAGATATAATAATAAAATTTAATGTCGGAACGGAATATTCAGTTTTGAACAGCCGAACCGATAGTAAAGTTTCGCTGTGGTTTCTTGGTAAAATTCAATTACTGAGCTTTCCAATTAGCAACAGCAGCATCATATCCTGAAGCAACTTTAGCAGTTACAGCTGCGGAATACCAAACATAATGATCGGCAGTACCGTCATTGTAGCATACATAAGCGATGCAGTCAATATCAGTTGCCTGAGAAGCATGAGAGATATTCTTGATGATTGCGCCGAAGTATGCATCGGAAGAAGCGCTTGCCTGACTTACATAGTCGGTAGAAGCAGCTTTCCAAGCTGACGGAAGTGCGGTGCCTTTTTCAACTGCTGTCTTAGCAGCATCTGCATCGGCAGCGCCTGTGTTGGCAGCAATGAAGCCAACGCTCTTAATTGTATTGCCGTTTGAGTTCATAGCAGCGAAGTCAGCAGCTGTGATAACCGAAGTAAGTCTGAACTGGAAGAGATCATCCGGAGCAGTTGTCTTATCGCCTGTGAACTTAACCTGAGTCTTATACTTAGCTACAGCAGGGTTTGCGACTCCGGGGTTATTGACCATTGCACTAGCAAGTTCTGTATTAACTTCGCCCTGGTCAAGGTTTGTCTGTGTTGCACCATCAGTTGTCTTAAAGTATTGGAGAGTTGATTTTGTAGCGAAATTGTTACAAACCATAACATCCAAAGTCTTAGTATTGTCAAGAACTGTAAATGTGAACTGAAGTTCAGCAGGAGTTCGGGTTCCCTTTTCCTGAGTAAGGGAGAATCCTTGTTTAGCAGTGTTACCTGTACCATCCTCATCCCAGTCTTTGTTTGAATCAGCGGCACCTGACCATACATAAGCCTTGTCAAATGCTGAAATATCCTGAGTTGTTCCAGCAATAAGCTTTTTCCAGTTAGCAGATGTGCTAGCCAAAGATGAAGCAGTACCATCCTTGTAGAACTTTGCAAAGTCGTTAAGACATGTATATGAGTTATCTACTGAATATGCAGAACTGTCATATAAGAACATGAGTTTAGCAACCGAAACATTCTGGCTAAAATCAGCAACATCCAAATAGAGTGTAAATGTTACCTTATCGCCATTCTGAACCTTTGTGATGTCTTTATCCGGCACAAGAACAAAGCCAAGTTTTTGTGTGCTGGAATCAAAAGCCGCAAAGGAGCATACTGTCAACGTGCTTAACACCAAAACCAAAGCAAGAACTACACTCAGTACTTTTTTGCTTGTCTTAAGCATATTCTATTTTCCTCCTAATAATATTTGTTGAAATTTAAAGCAGCTCTGCATGTAATGCAGCAAGTTCACGCTGTGTAGGAAGATCCTCAATAAATGAGTCCTGTGCTTCAATTTTACCTGCATCAGAAAGGTCTACCATTCCATCAACCTCCACATCAGCAGCCATATAAGTTGCCGTACCGGGTTCTATTTCCTCGATAAATGCATCTGAAGCCTCAATTGCACCTGAGTCAGAAAGGTCAATCAAGCCGTCGCCGTTAACATCGCCGAAGAATACGAAATAGTATGTCTCAACAACGTCACCGCTATCGTTAAGAAGCTCGATTTTTGCGCCTGTGCTCATCTGCCCCTGGTCGTTTTCAGTTACCTGAATTGAACCGGCGGGGGTCTGCAAAGCGTCAGCAATGGAATCACCGTTATCGGTTGCGACACCGTAAACGAAACCGTTGCCATCGGTGCAAGTTGAAACTCTGTCGATTATAACACCGTTAGCTTTTCCTGTTTCAGAGAGCTGAAGTTCCGGATCAGCTGCAGCAGCAGCCTTCATTACCGGGAAAGTAAGTTTCTGACCTGTGGTATAAACCGTTGAGGTTACATCAGAGGTCTTGTAGGAACCTACATAGAGTTTACCGCCGAGATTGGTCATTGATTTCTGATCGTTAAGCACACCGAAAGCGGCCGCAGTATCGGAAATGGCCTTAGAAGCGGTAAAGGTGAGGGTCGAAAGTACGACGCCGTTTGCCTTCTGAGCAACAGCTCCGCCGGCAGCCTGCGGTAATACGCCGACATAGACATAAGTCTTGCCGCCCGCAGCAGCATCATTTACGACCGTCTTTGTTGCATCGCCTGCACCGAACAGCGTTGAAGCGGTTGTGCCGCTTACAAACTTAACAGCACTGCTGTCATACTGAACAGGAACAGAAACCGTTGCAGCATAATAATCTGTGGTTAATTTTACGGTAACCCTGACTGTATCGCCTGCGCTATATGACGCCTTGTCAAACGATAAAGCGATAGTGCCGTTTTCTGCGACACCGGTATTATCATTTGCGAAAACGCCGACTGCAAGCACGCCAAGGAGCATAACTACAGATACAATAAGGCTAATAGCCTTTTTTGCCTTGGTCATTTTTTGCCTCCTTCTATTCTTAATCAATATTAAATATACACTTTTGAGAGCACAATGTCAATAATTTGTGAATAAAAATGGCACACCGAAAGAAAATATCCCTTACGCTATCACAAATAAAGTTATTTCCTCGCGGGCTTACAAGCTTTGTACCGTTTTTTCACAAAACTATTCCGCCGCACTTTTAAAGTATATGCTCTAATCTTTTTAAGAATATCCCATTACATACGCCCTTGTGGGGGAGATAACTCCCCCACCGGGTTTTAACTTAAGTAATTAAAGGAAATTACTTCTGAGCGATTGCAGTTCCGCCGTAAGCAGCGTCAACTACAAGGCCGTAGTTAGCGAGGTCAACCTTACCGGTAGCAAGGCCGCCTGCAGTCTTATAAGCGCCTGTGAGAGTAGCTCTGTTGTTGATTGCGAGGTCCATGTAGGAAGCATCGAATCCGTCAACAACACCGTCGCCGTTTACATCGCCGTAGATAACGACTGTGTAGATAGCAACCGGAGCACCGCTCGACTTGAGGCTGAGTGTTGCGGTAGCGCCTGTACCATAAAGGCCAGCAGCGTTAGCGGCAACATTAAGAGTTGTAGCCGAAGAATCCTTAGCCGTTACTCTTGCGAGTACGTCGTCGGCAGTAGCAAGCGAACCGGGTGTTACGCCGGTGATGAGAGAAGTGTTCTCTGTTACGGAAACGCCCTCACTTGAACCCGCTGTGGTGGGAACTGCTACGTACTTGCATACGAACGGAGCCATAGCATTCTTGAGGTTTGTGACAACAGCGTCAATCTGAGCTGCTACAACGTTTGAATAGAAGCGGTCATTTGCAGCATAGTTTTCAGCGGAGCCGCTGTAAAGGTTTGCTGTGTTGCCCTTCTCATCGGTGTACTCATAGCCGAGTACGGAAACGAGCTTAGCATAAGCTTCGGTCTTTGAAAGGCCGTCAGCCTTAGAAGCGTCAAATGTATATGCACTGTTGTCAGTGAATATTGACTTAGCCTGAGCGATAACTGCCTCAAGCTCGGTGTAAGCACCTGCCTCGAGAGCAGAAGCCGATTTCGGCATAAGAGCGCGCTGAGCGATTTCAAGCTCATACTTAACATCGAATACCTCGGACTGAAGAGCCTCAGCGTTGGCATTTAATGCCTCGGCAGCTGCAAGAGCCTTGGTGTATCTTGCATAAGAGCCTGCTGTGTAATCAGCCTCTTTGTAGCCCTGAGCCTTAGCCGCAGCAATTTCTTTAGCAAGGAACTGCTTTTCGGTTTTAACCGCAGCGCTCTTCAGGAAGCTTGCATACCAAGCAATGTTCTTAGCGCTGTTAAGGACTTCAAGCTCTGAATAACTGGGAGCCTTGTAAGCCTTTACGGCATCCATATAAGCGTTCTGAGCTTCGGTTGAAGGAGCCTTCATGGAAGCTACGATAGCACTCTTATATGTAGCGTTTGCCTTGTTGGCAATAGCAGTAATTTCAGCCTCTGAAAGTGAGCTGCCGTCAATGTACTTTTCGGGAGCTACGGGGCCCTTGTAAGCGTCAATGATAGCGTTGCCGGCTTTCATTGCCTTTTCGTAAGCCCAATAAGCATAGAGGTCGAAGTTCTGATAGTTGATGTCGCCGGCAGCCTTAAGAGCAGCCTCAATGGGAGCCGGTGTAACGGTTGCTGAACCGCTTGAAGGTGTTGTGCTTGCTGTATCAAGAGCCTTAACGGCGGTTTCAAGAGCGGTTATGGCTGCAGTGAGATTGTCGTCACTGTAATTGCCGAGGTTAGCCTTCTTGAACGGGCCGTAAACAAGCTTAGCGGCAGCGGTAAGAGCTGTCCAGTAAGTTTTCCAAGCCTCTGCCGGATACTTAGAAGAATCACGGTTAGCCTTGAACTCGCTGTCAACGGCCTTCTTAATATTGGTGCCGTTGTAATAATAGAGTGTGCCGAGAGGAGCAGACATGGAAAGTGAGCCTTTCTTCAAGCCGACCAGCGTGGGTTTATACTCACCGTAAACAGTTATGGAGTTGTTACCGAGAGCATATGTGGCACCCGAGGGAACCGTCTCTGCGTCAACATCGGATTTAAGTCTGATCGGGTTAATGGTAACAATACCGTTGGGATCGCCTGTCATAAATGTCTGACCGACGAGAGCCTCTGCCTGACCCGATGACTCAAAGTAATTTGCGTCAAGACCGGATACCGAACCCGCTGTGAATTTACAATTCGTATCTCTCATGTTAGTCCAGGTTACGGCAATGTTTGAAATAGCAGAAGCAAGAGCCGATGCATTTGTTACAAGGTAATCTGTGGTGGTTTCACCTTTCATATGAACAAGAACATAGGTTCCAGACTTCTTGCTGTCTTCCTTAGACCAAGCGGAGCCGACGGTATCGGCTGTATCGTTGGTTGCATACTCAAAGGTAGTTGAAGTAATGTCGCCGTTGTAAGCAGTACCGTCCTTGAAGGTGAAGCTGTAAACAGCGGTTACCTTTACAAGGCTGTCTGTGGGAACTGCTGTGCTAAGAGTAACATCGGTGCTCTCATACGGTGAAAGTTTCTTTTCGCCGCTTGTGAGCATTTCGGTGCCGTTAACGGTAACAGACTTAAGAGTGAGCATATAAGGATGATCATAGGTATCGCCGTGCTTCAAGAGCATACCTGCAGATGCGTTTGTTACCTTAAGAGTAGTGTTCATCTGGCCGTTTGTAAGCTGTACATAGTTAAGTGAACCCTTATCTATTGTAAGCTTAGGCTCAGCATAGGACTGAGCGTTGGTAGTCCAGCCTACGAAGAAGTTTACGAACGGAAGAGCTACGTCAAGAAGACCGCCTGATTTAATGGCATAGGCAATGCCTACAATCAATTTCTCTGCGAGGTTTGCAATAGCGCTCTTCTGAAGAATAGCGTTAAGTGAATTGTAAGAATCGCCGATAAGAGCGGTGTTGCCGCAAGCCTTACCGAGAACCTTGTTGAGGAGCTCTCTTACGATTCTGAATACTGCGGGATACATAGCCTCGGTTCTGAGAGTGCTGTTAGCAGGAATATTGAGTATGCCCGTAACGCTGTTTGTACCGAGGAGCTTGCTTACGTCAAGGTTGAGAAGGTTGTCGATAATGTCTTCTCTGAGAACAGTCTCAAGGAAGGTCTTACCGTCAGCAGCGGTTTCGTTGATTATCTTCTCAACAGGAAGAACGTCGCGGATAATCTTGTCGAGCTTAACCCACGGATCCTGTGCGGTAGCAAGGTCGAGGTCAAGGCCGTCGGTGTTGATGAGCTTCTGGAACTTCCAGCACCACTCGTTGTCAGAGGTGAGAGCCCAGTCGATTATCCAGTCAATGGTCTTTTCCCAAGCGCGTGTGTTCTTTTCGAAGTCTGCAAGCTTATAAGTCTTGGAGGCTTCAAATTGGTAGCCGCCAGCCTTATCGGAGCCGAGGTCGGCAAGCTTGGAGAGATACTTCATACCGAGCCAATAGCCGCTGTCCTTACCCTTTACGAGGGTCTTCGAGTTGTAATCGGCATAAATAAGTGCGTCATAGTTGTAAGTCGGAACGAACTGAGTTGCAAGCTCACGAATTACGCAAGCGAGAAGAGCGGTTACGTTCTGTCCCTTGAGCTCGGCAGCCGACGGGAGAATTATCTGAGGCATAAGAGCCTTAACGCCGATTGCGCCGAGAGCGGTAACAACATCCTGATTGGAAGCGGACTTATCTACAACTGTGTCATAGTAGCCTGCATAAACAGTCTCATAGCCGGTACCGAAGAGATACTCGGGGTTATAAGCTGCTACATACTGAAGAGCCTTGCGAAGATTGGGAACAAGGTTTGAGTTATCGCCCTTTGTCCAATTGATTGCAGCCTTTGCAGTATCCGAAAGCATTGTGTCGATTGCCTTGCCGACAAAATCGTTGAGTGCCGCAAGAACGGTGGTATAACCCGCTGCCGAAGCAGTAACGGAGCCGTTGTTTGCAGCTGTGGGCATAAACTCGTCAACGAAATCACCGGAGATGGTGTAGTTCCAGTTAATGAGCTTAGCGAACGAATTAGCGGTGGACATATCAAACTTGAGCCAGGTCTCTGTGAGACCGTCTTTGCTGACAAGGCGATAATAGCCGTTGTCGTCGGAGCCTATTGTGAAGTCCGACCACTCCCAGTTATATGCGCCGGCAGCCTTAGAATAGAATGCCTTTACATCTGGCGGAAGCTTAGCGAGAACAGCGGTGGCCTCTGAAGCCTTGCCGCCGAAGAGCTCGGTCTTTTCAGCGCCGAACCACTGTGCAAGAAGCATCTTAACGGAACCGTTGAGAACAACGGGAGCAAGATCCTTAAATACATAGGGAGCTATCTGATAGAGAGCCGAAACAAGAGTATTGCTGTCAAGATTGAAGATTTCCGAAACCTTATCGCTTGTGGCAAGTGAGGGAAGGAAGTAGCTGTCTTTAACGTAATATTTTACGTTTTCGCCCGAAGCGTTGGTGTAAACATAAACGCCTGTGCCGTTGCCTTCCATATCGGTTTCTTCGGTCTTGTAATATTTCTCATCCTGAGAAACATATGTCTTCTTGGCGGTATCATATTCAAATACCTCGATGTAAGCACCCTTAGAGTCTGAGCCCTTAACATAATAATCACGAAGGCCTGCTTCAGCGCTTTTCGGAAGAGCAATGTGATTGCTTATGCAGTTGCCGGAAGCGTCTTCTTTATAAGAAGTATAGCTCTGCGGCTTAGACATAGCGTTGATGAGGACATTCTTGATAAGAGTGTCGGGATTTTCGGTTGTTGTTGAATAAGTGTTGATGAGCTCCATGTCATCGTCAACTCTTGCGAACATCGGATAAACGAGGCCTTTTAACATACCCGGAAGATCCGAGAGGTACTTATTAACGCCGGAGATATCAACAAAGTTGCCGATAATGCCGACGTCGAGTTTGCCGTCGTTGATAACCTTTTTAACGAGACCTGCGTTGTCGTTAAGAAGAGTTGCAATGCCGTTGACTATGTCAAGCTGAGCGTTCTTTTCTCTTGTCATGCCCGACTTCCAGTTTTTAAGGTTAGCGTCTTTAACTATGCCGAGCAAGCCGCTGAGAAGCTTAACAGCTCCGCTGTTAAGAAGAGACTTAACGTTGTCGATGGTTCCGCAAAGAGCATTAACCGAGCGAAGGTCGATGTTGAGCTTAAGGGAGCCGACGCTAAAAACCTCGCCCATGTTTATGTTCGCGGCAGCGAGGGTAACATCGAGGAAGTCAAATACGACTGACATTCTCTCTTCGGTAGAGAGTCTTGTTACCGCGCCGTCCGGGCTGTATGCGTCAAGAGCGGTAAGCTCTTCGCCGCTACGATAATTGGTCTTAGCAGCAAACGCCATTACGGACATAGTTGAGAAAATCATGACAACTGCCAAGATGACACTTAACAATTTGGTAGATTTTTTCATACGTGTTTTTTCCTCCTAAAAAGATTTACATTAAAACCATGTATGCGTACCCGATTTTTTCTGCGGGCGGCACTCCCCGCAACAATTCCTCGCACAAAATCCGCTGTACTTCTGACCGCTCTTTGATTTACAAGAAAGCAAACCGATTTCGGCACGTTAACTCGGTCGGTTTCCACCGTTTCCACTTCCGTAAAAATGAATCGGTGGAAAACTGATGATACACACCCGAGCATATTACCGTAGGATGTGTATCAAAACGGGATGGAAACTGCACGGTAAATCAGCCGTGCGGCAGCGCTCCCTCAAAAAAGGGGGCACTTCGCCCTATTACACCATTCCTATGGTTAGTTAAAGTATAGAATTTTAAACGAAAAAAGTCAATAAATTGTTCACACAAATTTGTTGATTTTCTGTATTGAACAAATAGAATTGTTATTTTTGGGCAAAAGTGGCAAACAAAATTGGCAATGTTGTTGTAAAATTATGAACAAATTGTTAACGTTTTCGAGTTTTGAACTTTTTGACAAGTATTGAACACGGTTTTGAACATTTTTACGGTATTTTCGGGTAAAAACAGAGGGCTTTTAGGCTCCCTCAAATAGGGTGATTCCCCACGTATGGGGAAACGACAAAAGGCTCCCTTGAAAAGGGTGATTCCCCACAGTGTGGGGAAATGTCGCGGAGTGACAAAAGGGCTCCCTT
>OHWL01000419.1_pt1 | contig 10579 bp, 10 predicted proteins | sample 1579711 | NCBI WGS metagenome assembly OHWL01 (sample SAMEA3882523, study PRJEB24775) | human gut metagenome | biome: human-associated habitat; feature: intestine environment; material: feces | place: Netherlands | collected 2009/2010 | reverse complement strand
AACGCTCGACGTGGAAGCCAAGAGCCATGTCGAAATGTTCCACCATTATCTTTATATATGTTTTACATCGGAATAAATCAGAAACAAAAGGAATGTATCATAGCTATATATCAGTGTTTTACATAATTTTTCAAGAAGGATAATTGGTTCTCATTTTCGCTAAATCGGGTTAATTTTATTACTTTATTTGCGACTATTTTGTTACTTTGAAAAATAGTTTGTAGTTTTGTATCTGAAAAATGACCGTATAGTAACAAAATAGAGTTTATATGACTGTTCAAAAATCGCATATCACCCTTAAATACAAAGAGATAGACAATGGAAAGAAGTCCATCTACCTTGACTATTACAAGGACGGCAAGCGCATCCGTGAAGCCCTCCACCTCTATTTGTTACCCGAGGCATCCAAGAAAAACATCATCGCAAACAAGCGGACGATGAAAGAAGCCGAAGCCGTCCGCACCGAAAGAGAAAGCGAATTGCTTGCCGTGCGTTTCGGCATAGAGACCAAAGAGCCGTCAACCATGTGTATAGGCGAGGCTATTGACAAATATGAGAAAATTGCCCTTGATAAAGGTGACACTTCTTCTGCCTGTAATATAAGAAGCATGAAAAAGGCTGTAGATGCTTACCGGGGATTGGAAACGAAAGTAGTTGATGTTGACGAAAGCTATTGTGACGGACTGGTTGATTTCCTGCATAAGTCCTATACTGCACAATTCGGAAAAATCAGCATGACATCAGCAAGGACATACATATATCTTTTCAGCAGCACTCTCAACAACGCTGTAGCCAATGGCATAATAGGTGTAAACCCTCTCCGTTTCGTGAACATCCACGGGCGAATCACAAGGGAGCGGCCGTTGAAAAAGTTTCTGACCGTTGACGAAATAAAGGCTTTGATGGACACACCCTGCCCTGTGATGTCAAGACCGCAAGTCAAACAGGCTTTCATGCTGAGCATTTTCACCTACTTGTCTTCTGCCGATGTCCTCTCACTTAAATGGAAAGACGTAAAGACTATTGAAGGCCGGACAACCATTGAAGTGCATTCAAGGAAGTCATCCGTGCCGTTGACCGCGGTTTCAATGCGATGGCTGCCCGAAACGACAAACCATCGCGGGCTTGTGTTCAAAGGGTTGCCGAAAGACACTGAAATCAGGAACATATTGCTGAAATGGGGCAAAAATGCCGGGTTGGAACATCCGTTGAGTTTCAGACTTGCACAGAACACCTTTATATATTTGTTGCTCACTACAGGCACCGATATAGGCACTATCAGTTGTATGCTTGGAATTACACCCAAGACGATGAAAGGATATATGAAAATGGTGGCCGCAAGCCATACCATAGATAAGCAACAAACAATACACAACGAATAACCAATAAAAACATATCACCATGCCCAGACCCAAGAAAGTTATCAAGGCGAAAGAGCCTGTCCGCATCCGCTTCAAGGAATTGCAGAACGGGAACAAGTCCATCTATCTGGATATTTACCGCAACGGAAAGCGAACGTATGAGTTCCTTAAATTGTATATCGTGCCGGAGATTGACCCGGTAAGCCGCGCCATGAACCAACACAACATGGCTTTGGCGAACAAGATTAAGGCAGACCGTATCATAGAACTTACCAACAGCGAAAAGGGAGTTTCAAACGCCACGTTGCGTGGCCGTATCAAGTTGTCAGAATTGCTCGACCTCTATGCAAGATGGCTGGAGGACAACGGCAAAAAGTCATCCCTCCGTGGTGTCAATTCCATACGGAAAGCGACTTTTCAATTCCGTGGCGATGTTCCCATCAGGATGCTTGACAAGGATTATTGTATGGCCTTTATGAATTTCCTGCGGAACGATTACAAGGCACGGACGAACCGTCCTATTTCCATGACCACTGCCACCGGGTATGTCACAGTGCTTAGTGCCATGCTGAATTGGGCTGTGCGGAATGACTATCTTTCCGAAAATCCATTCACGCACATTGCTGCAGCAGACCGCATCCACCGCCCCGAAAGTAAACGCGAATTTCTGCAAATTGACGAACTGAAAAAGCTGATTGCAACGGAATGTCCTACCCGTCCTGCCGTGAAGCAGGCTTTTCTGTTCTCCTGTTATTGCGCCTTGCGCATCAGCGATGTTGTCGGTCTGACCTGGGGCGACATCCACAAGGACGGCGACCAGTGGAGGGTGTTCACCGTAATGGAAAAGACCAACGACCCTATATATCTTCCGTTATCCCAACAGGCGATGAAGTGGTTGCCGGAGCGTGGCGATGCAAAGGATGAAGACAAGGTTTTCGACCTTCCCTCAGAGAGCCGTATCTGCATAATCCTTGACAAATGGGCGAAAGCGGCTGGCATAAACAAACACGTGACCATGATGCTTACACTGGACGTTGACATTTATACAACAAGCAAGCTGCTCGGCCACAAGAATATTTCCACCACGCAAATTTACGCGAAGATTATCGACCAGAAGAAAGACGAGGCGGTCAATCGCGTCAATGACATTTTCAAAGACTAACACTTATATATGCGATGAAACGAATCTCCGACAATTTCCTTACGATGCTATTGCCGCTTACAGTGGTAGCCGCAACCGCATTCGGGTTGGTAGCCGCCGTTGCTTTCCGTATGGAAGCAACCACGGCTGCATTTGTCTTTACCGCCTTGTCAATAGTCGGCTGGATAGGGTTGGTTGTAGAATTTTTCCTTTTATACGACATCATTATAGACAGGTGGCTTTCCAAAGACCGCTCTGTCTTAACCGCCTCTTGGTTTGTGGTTTCGTTATTGTTCGCCTTCATCCTCACGCCTGACAAGCACATGGACTGGACTACGTTCATTGTTGGAAAATCCAGTGTAAGCTGCCCCCTAAAACCAAGCGATTCTGCCCCCTTGTGCTAAAATAATCCTACCCCCTTGATTCCAATATAAAAATACCCCTGCTTGGCAATGCCCGGCAGGGGATTTTTCGTAGATTTGATTCCCGTCTTGACCGGTGGGATAAAATCATTTCTACTATGACAACAAAGATAGCAAACATCCTCCAATGTTACGCATTGGGGATGGGGATAAAGCAGATAAGCAGGAGCTTTGAGCTTTCCCGCAACACGGTGCGCAGATATGTGCGCCTGTTTCAAGAGTGTGGTATACCGATAAAGGAGTTGGCCGCCATGCCTTCCGCTCGCATCCAGGAAATGTTCTCTGAAGGTGTTGGCCGTAACAGGGAACCGTCACAACGCCAGCTTGAGCTTGAGGCACTCCTTCCTGAGTATGCTGCCCGGCTTAGCCGCCGAGGCGTAACAGTGAAAACCCTGTACGAAGAGTACCGCGAGACCCATCCTGACGGATACAGACATGCCAGTTTCGGCAACTATCTCATGCGTTACCGTATGGTGACACATGTCGTAGGCCATGTCGAGCATTATGCCGGAGACCAGATGTATATCGACTTCGCCGGTGACAAACTGGAAGTCGTTGACAGTGAAAGCGGTGAATGTCGCAGCGTTGAAGTGTTCGTGGCCATACTTCCGTGCAGCCACTATACCTATTGTGAGGCGGTCTGGTCCCAGTCAAGACAGGACTTGATTAAGGCGTGTGAGAACGCGCTTCATTTTTACGGCGGGGTTCCGATGGCGATCGTACCAGACAACCTCAAATCGGCGGTAACCCGCAGCGACCGTAACGAGCCGGTAATCAACGAGGAGTTTGCGGCATTTGCCGAACACTACGGATGTACCGTATACCCCACACGGGTACGTCATCCAAAGGACAAGGCCTTGGTGGAGAATGCCGTGAAGCTACTTTACCGATCCGTCTACGCTGACATCGAGGGTCTTGTATTCCACTCGCTGGAGTCTCTGAATGCGGCCATATCCGAATCGCTCTCGGCCTTCAACGGACGCAGGATGAGCGGGCGTCCCCAGTCCAGACGGGAACAGTTCGAGCAGATTGAGTCCGACTGCCTCCGCCCGCTTCCCGCCATACGCCATCAGATGAAAGAGCGACGCTCCGCAACAGTAATGCGTAACGGCTATGTCACCTTCAGGCTTCACCATTACAGCGTACCGAAAGAGTATATAGGCAAACGTGTCGAGATTGTCTATGATGCGGACACGCTGGAAATATATCATGGCCTGCGTCTGGTGACCACACACCAGCGCGATGACACGCCATACTCCTATACGACCAAGGATGCCCACGGACTGCCCGGACGTCATGGAAGTTATGAAAAGGATCTGGAACAGATTTACGAACGGGCCGGCCAGACAGATAACGTCCTGCTGCTGTATCTGCGCAAGGTGGCGGAACTCAAGAAGTATCCTCCCGCGGCGTTCCGTTCATGCAGAGGCATCATGGCGTTGGAGAAGACCTTCGGGCTGGAACGGTTGGTGGCGGCAAGCGCATGCGCCACGCAACTGCGCCTATACGGATATCAGGAGATAAGGCGGATCCTTGAACGCGGGGATGATGCAGACTTCCTGTCAAAAGACGACATTGACGATGAGGTCCCCGTAACATCTATCCACAAAAACATCCGCGGAGCAGCCTACTTCGCACAATTAAAACATTTAAATAGAGACAACAATGGAAACAAATAATCTTACCGCACCGATAGCTGTCGAAAAAGACCGCAACACGTTGACAATCGAACTGATGAACCGTATGAAGCTGCACGGCATGGCCGCCGCCTTCACTGAAAGCCTAACCTCCACTATGGCAGAAACAATGACAATCGACTCTTTCCTGCACATGTTACTTGCCAGGGAATGGGACTACCGTGCCAATGCAGCCATCCAACGCCTTATACGCGGGGCGGCGTTCCGCTACAAGGCCTGCCTCGAGCAGATAGACTATGCAATCCCGCGTGGCCTTGACCGCAATCAGATGGAGCGGCTTGCATCGCTGGAGTTCATCCGCAAGGGACAGAACCTCTTCATCACAGGGTCATCCGGTACCGGGAAGAGCTTCCTTGCCACAGCAATGGGGTATGAAGCCTGCAAGAAGGGCATACGGACATATTATGCGAATGCTCCGAAACTTATGGGTACGCTTAAGGTGGCAAAAGTAAAAGGCACACTGGAATCGGAACTCAAGAGAATCGAACGGAGCACGCTGCTCATATTGGATGACCTCTTCCTTGTGAACCTTGATGCCAAGGAACGACCCATCCTGCTCGATATAATAGAGGACCGACATGGGCGCAAGTCCATCATCATCACCTCGCAACTGCCAACGGACAATTGGTATGATGCAATCGGAGACCCTACAGTAGCAGATGCCATTATGGATCGTATTATACATACGGCGCACCGGATTGAGCTGACAGGAGAAAGTGTCCGTAAAATGGCTGCATACAGAGGGAAATAAACTAAAATAATAATAACCCCATCGGTCAAGACTTTTTAAGGGGGCATTGTTGAATGTTTTAAGGGGGCAGAATCGCTTGGTTTTAGGGGGCAGCTTACACTGGATTTTCCAGATATTGCATCAAGATAAAATTCATCATTTTCATCAAATATGCAATAAGAATAGCTGTCCTTATTTTTGACAAAACTTTCAACGATCGTTGATGACGTACTATACACATATTGCTTTGTTTGTGGATTTATGATTAAAACACTATCCCCATTCGTTTTAACGTAACAATGTGGCAAAACGCAAAAGTATTTCATTTTATAACAACATTTTCTTCTAACAAATTGACAATATCTGGATGTTTCTCAATATAAGAATATATTTGTGAAAGCATTTTTCTAAATTGTTCTTTAGTTTTTTTATTATCACAATTAAAGTCGGTTGATTGGAAAGCGCATTTTATACAACATTGTTGCAAATAACAAGTGGAACAAATGCGTTCATATTTATCAAGCATAGAGTTAAACCGTTCTGCTATATCAGAAGCATTTATAATCATTTTTCCAGATGAATCTACATATCCCCATGGTATATCACGATTTATCTTTTCGCAAGGGAACAAATTTCCATCAAATGTGACAAATATGCGTTTAGAAAAAGGTACGCATGTTCCTGTTGGGTAATTCAAAGTGGATATATCATTATTAGATAATTCTCCCTCATTATGATAAGTATGTCTTGAAAGTTTCATACAAAATTCAAATATACGTTTATGTATTGGACTTTCCAATATCAAATCCTTATGCATAGATAATTCATATGGTATTTCTATTTCTTTATACATGGATTTGATTTTATTAAATTCTTTAGCGCTTAAATCTGGTTTGTGCAGTTGACTAAATTGTGGAAATTTACCAAATTCAGCCATAAAGAAATTAAGAATATCCACAACCTCGCTTTTATCCGTATAAACGGCATTAAAGCGAATTTTAGAAAATAAGGCCGGGTAATACTTTTGAATAAATTTAAGATTCTTATATACTATATCAAAAGAATTTTTCCCTGAAACTGTTTTTCTATAAGAATCATGTTTCTTATTACCATCCAAACTAACCAATATTCGGAATTTATGCTTAGATAAGAAATCTGCATATTTATCTATCAATACTGCGTTAGTAGTCATTGTGAATACAATTTCTTTCCCTTCAAAATTAAGCAGTTCTGCATATTCCACTATTTCTTTGATAATTGGAAAATTCATCAAAGGCTCACCACCGTAGAAACTTATTGCAAATGGCTCAGAGCATAACCCTGTCTGTATTTTTGATTTAAAAATTCTGGCTAAATAATCCAATACGACTTTCGCAGTTGAAAACTCCAACTTCCCATTTTGCCTTTTTTGAAAAATTGTATATCCATCGCTATAACAACAATATTCGCACTGAAGGTTGCAGGCAGTTGTCATTTCAAAAACAACTTGTGATACATCCCTTATAGAAGTTTCTATATTTTTTTCAGAGATTCTTCCTGAATAATCACTATTAAAGTTATCAAAGTATCCTCCTTTTTTTAGTATTGACAGAAAATAATTATTGTTGAGATTACCAGATAACAAATCTTCGTGAACGTACAGCGGTATTGGTATCACAACCTTACGTGCAGGACTATACAAATAAGAGTTCCCTAATTCTGTTTTAAACGTAATAGCTTCCATTATGATTTTTATAATAAGTTGGGAGATGCCGTATTTTCATATGACATCTCCCAAATGCTAAAGAACAGATTAGTCTATATTCCAACTGGCAGTAACCTCTATGTCATCCATACGAATTTCGCCTTCTTTAATGAAGCATTCACATGGACATCCACAATTAGACACATGATAAGGTTTGCCATTTTTTGAAACAATCCTCATCTTCTTTTTTAACTCTTTGTTCTGCTCTTCAAGCACGGAAAGTTTTAAGACTCCCATAAGATTGTGAATTTAGCCCCTTTTTACTTTTCCTATTGATTGCAGGGGCGTTGCAATTCAATATTTTTGTGTACTGAAAATAGATACTCATCCATTTTCTTGTATATACTATCATTTGAATAAAGCAAATTAGTAAATGTTTTGGGAAGAGAAGCATATCCAATGGCACACCCCCAAAGCATAAAACCATATTGTTTGTAATTGATGTCCCTATTTTGCATAAATCTCTCCATTTGATCAAATCCAAAAGGCTTTACAAAAAATGCCATTATTGAAGAAAACACAGGTAGGCTGCATGGTATTTCAAATCCTGAAACTTTATTGTTTTTATATTTCCAATACGTTTGCAATGTACTTATTATAAGTTGTCCTTCCTTTGTAGTTGCAGCTGGGAATGATTTAAAAGCCGTAGCCGCTGCAACAATTAAATTCAATATATATGCCTCTGATATATTAGAATTTCCCAATATGAATATTTCCCTTAAAGTAACATTTAAGAAATCAAGTTCTGCCTGCGAACAGTTTGGAATGGCCACATTTAGAAATGGTATCTCTGACATGTTTAAAACTGAATAATCTATTTCTGATGTGGGTTCAATGTTCGATTTAATATTGCGCAAAACATCATTGATGATGTCACTTATTCGCACAAACAACGCGCTAATAGCTGCATCGTATGTTGTAGGAACATTTGTCAAGTTAGATAATTGCTGCCTTATGTCAGCAATACGATTCTTTATGCTACGATATTCTTCATGACTTTCTTCAAATTTTTTTATTTCAAATTGGAGAAACTTTTTCCGATTATATTTTTCTGTTCCTTTTTCATAGTATTTACGAGATTTGCCACACAATTTCCCTCTTTCTTTTTCTTCAGCTTTAATAAGCCCAAGTTCTTCGTTTAATTTAGCAAGTTCTGTTTCTGATTCAATGCTAAAAAGTTTGTTTTCAAGATCTTCTTTTTCACGTAACAAGGAGTTTTCACGTTTCTTTTTATCAAGACTGTAAAAGCTGGATATTTCTGTCTCTCGCTTTGATGCAAGTTTTACAATTTCACGAAACTGCTGTTCGATAATATCAAAAAGATTAGTTTGTTTCTTTATCGTTCTTAAATATAAATCCTTGCATTCCCTAATTAAATGGATGAAATTACTCGTATTTGATACGGAACATTCATTTACCATAATTGATGTATTAAGTCCTGCAAAATCATTCTTTAAAGCCGTAGTTTTGATGGTTAAAATTTGCATATCCCCCTTTACCGAAGAAGATGCACCACGAACATAAGATACTATTGCTCCTTTAATTTTATTGTATACATTGTCTTGCTCTATAAATTCATCTTGTTGGAATGAAAAAGGATTATCCCCATTTCTTTTCGACTGTTCTTTGGTGTCCACTTGTTTTACTAATTCAACAAAGAAGTCCGAAGAATATTTCTCAATACATTTTACTTCAGACAATATTTGTGATTCAGCTACAAGTGAATCTCGTAAATCTTCAGATGAAAATCTGAACATAACACCCCCCTTTTTATAAAAGATTGTTTTGCTGTAAATAAACAAAGTTTTACTTTTCCGTATGGGAAATATACAGGAAGAATCTAACAGATTTTCGTCTACCTTGATTACATAATCACCTCCTTGATCTTTTGTTGATAAAATCAAATAATTAGTTTTTTCATTAGCCTTATCTAAGTATCGACTCAAATTATTACCAAAATTACGTTTTTGATAAAATGCGAATGGTGATAGACTTTCAGTTACGAATGATTCTAAAAGGTTCCACGATGTTACATTTATATAGTACTGCATAATAACTATTGTATTTCGTTTTCTACGACAAAATCAGGAGAAACATTGTTTAAATATGAGATGCGTTTACCCGCATAGGATATATATAAACTACGCGAGGATCTTGTACAAGCAACATAAAAAGAATTGCGTGTGCATCCATTGGCTTCATTTGCAAATGGTACAAACACATTGTCAAACTCAGAACCTTTCGCCGCATAATATGTTAAGATGCACGGTAAGTCATTGTTTGAAAAATCCAATGTATTTATTGTACGAAATGGCACAACTTTTCTCGTTCTGTAATGTACTTGCGTTTTTATACCATGGTCATTTAGATATTTGTTAACTTCACGAACATCTTCTTCATTTGGGAGAAGTATTGCTACATCGTCTAAATCTTCCATTTTTATCCGATTTACAATACCTTCAAGTTCTTTTTCTTTTGATGAATATTTTGTTATTGTAGGTTTAGGATAGTTAGGATAATCACTGTTTCCTCCGTCTTTTAGATTATTTGTTAGTAAATCTATTTTAATATCTTGAAGTTGTTGAGCTACCTTAGCTATAGATTTAGGTAAACGATAATTGTATTCTAAAGTAAACCTTTTATAATTTAATACACTTGCAATTTCATCTATAGAACTTCCTTTATAATTCATCTGTTGTACAGAATCACCAAACAACGAAAGACTTTTCCCCTTATGAGGGATAATTTTGCTATTGTAATCTATAATATTGAAGTCTTGTGCCTCATCTATAATTAAATAATCAATCACATCTTCCGACTGTTTATACATTGTTCCACTGGGTATCAATTCAAACCTTTCTGTATTTGTTACATCAAAGCCTGATGTATATGTTGTTTCTTTGAACCAACTAACACGCCGACCAAAAGCATAATAGAATCTGTCATCGACCCAATCCGCAAAATCAATTCCATATGAAGTCGGCGATTTTTCAGAGCGAACAAATTTCCTAATATCCAAATCATTTACTAAGTATAAGATATTTCTATTCCCTCTTTCCCAGTAAACGTCGCCGGTCAAATCAAAGCCTCTATTAGTCCAAGCCCATTCATAAGCAATACGTTCTTTATCTAATCCAAGAGCTTGCATGCCATAAGCTATCATCCGTTTTAGAGCAACAGTAAAGATAACTATCGCATAACTGCCTTTCCCTTTTGCTTGCAAAGCACGATGTATTGCCAAATTTGTTTTTCCACTTCCAGCCGCACCTTGTACAATTATATCATCATTGATACTTTGGACTATAATCTTTCTTTGGGAATCGTCCAAATTAGAAATGAACCATTTTTCAAGTCGCATAATTCTCTGTTTTCAAAAACAGCGACTCCAACTGTTCTGATGTTTTAATTTTTTCGCCACATATACACACAAAACGTGGAGCCAGTCCTGTTGCTCGTTCCACAATGTAAAGGCTCTCGCATTGCC
>OHWL01000410.1_pt1 | contig 10692 bp, 9 predicted proteins | sample 1579711 | NCBI WGS metagenome assembly OHWL01 (sample SAMEA3882523, study PRJEB24775) | human gut metagenome | biome: human-associated habitat; feature: intestine environment; material: feces | place: Netherlands | collected 2009/2010 | reverse complement strand
CAATCATAATAAAAATGTAACGGTAAATCATATTCATAAGCTCAATAATCAGCTTTGGAATATGTGCTTTTCTCAAGACTGCAATAATTTCATTCAGCGGTGTAGTAAGTGTCATCATATAAAGTGCACTCACAGCTCCCAATGCCTTAAACACAAGACCTCCAGCCTTAAGCAAACTTGCCTTTGACCAGTAAATGTAAAATAAATTCAAAAAATGAACATGATACTGTCCTACTGGACGCATCGAAAATCCAATCGCTATCGCTATTGTTCCAAAAATTAAAAATACAATCGGAACAAGCAGCATCGTAATGTAATGATGTAAATCCAGTCCACCAACAGCCACCGTCAAAAATCCCATAAAGAAAATAACTGCCAGCGAAACAAACAGATTATTGCATGCAATACATATAAGCAGACTAATAATAGAAAACAGAACTTTAAAGCCTGCATTCCAGCTTCTCATATGTGATGCATACGCATAATAATCTACCGAAAAGCTGCTTCCATGCTCATGCTTGAACCTTTTCTTCTTCTCTTTCATAAAAATCTCCACAACAAAAAAACATGCCCTGATTTACAAGACATAATACTTTTTGTAAATTCTTCTTATTTTTTATGCGCTTCCCTGAGCATACTAAAACACGCTCTAATGTTTAATTTTAAATAGGTAAAATAAACTCTAGATAATAGAAAATAAAAGTTAAAAGAACCTGCTACATAAAACTAGATAACAGGCTGAATAGAACTTTGAACATCAGTTAGACAGAAAGGTTTTTATCTGGCTGTATCAAATAGATTATGTTCACAACCAATTACAAACAGGTAGACAAGAAAATTTCTGTGAAAACACTGTGCTGATTTTCTAAAATAATTGTGCAAGCACTTATTGATTATAATTCTCAACATTTGCCTGAACTTCGTTTATTATATCACAATTCTGCTCGTTGTAAATGGACTTTTTCGCACAATCTTAATTTTTTAAGAAAAAAACCTTTCATATTTATAAAAAATTACACGTTTTATTTTGGTAAATATATAACCACTTATTACCTTTTAATGTGTCGAATTTTACAATTTCCAATTTGCGTAGCAACGGAGACTCCGCTGAGAATAGTAGTAGTCGGATTGCCAGAAAGCATTTTTCAAACACGCTCTAGATTTTCTAATTTCATTCCAGAACCATCCTCATTTAATGACAGCGTTGCCTTGTATTCCACTCCTGGATCAGGTTCTGTTGCATGTGAAGTATATAACAGACAATCCACTTCTATTTTTCCATTTTTGAGTATCTTAAATCCATCTTTATTAATTTGATCAATCATATCCGTTTCTACCCACCAATAGGTCATTTCAAACTCTCCTGAAAAAGTGAATTCTATATTCGTACCGTTTCTCTTTATACTACAATTATATTTATTTTGTAACGCTTTATTCGCTACTATATCATCAATCGTTCCATCATAGTCTACAAGTGCCAGATAATCATCGAATGCATCTTCTTTTACAATAATAGATTTTTCTGTATTGCTTTTTATATCATCCTCGGAAAATACTGGCTTATAAACCAGGCTTTCTGCCCTATTAGCGTAAATATCCTCATCATTAGGCTCAGTATAACAATATCCCAGTACAGAATCTATAAGTGCATATATTTTGGACTCATCAGACATCTCTGTCATATTACCACTAAATAGTTTTCCATCACTTCCCAGCTGTTTTCCGAGGACAGCTACACTTCCCAGTAACTGGTCTATCTTGTCGGAGTCTGCAACAATATTATAACTTTTCAATTGTACACCCAGATCATTATCTGCTTTTGTTATCACCGCTGTACCAATGCCGTCTATTTCATCCTGTATAATCTGTTCTGTAAAAATTGCTCGTTCATCCCCATTAGAAAGCGGAATATACACAATATCCTTAATGGATGACTGCATATCTGACGATGGGCTTAAGCCCTCTGCTCTTACTTCTCCATCCTGACATAGAAATTCTTCGCTACTCGTAGCACTTAATGACCCAATCGTTTCTTTACATCCAAGAAACTGTCTCATATTTTCAAATCCACTCTCTTCGACAGATATCGTTCCCTCACCATCATCATTATTATTATGATCTGCTCCATCCACAATCTGATCTAAACTGTTAAAGAAATCATCCGTTTTTTCCTCTTCCGGTGACGACTTCTCATTTTGCAATTCTTTTTCAAACTGTTCTAAAAAATTATCTTCCGCTTCTTTGGAAAGTAAATCATTTTCCATATCATTCATAATATCTTCCTCTGTCTGCATCGTTTCACTCCCGGTTTTTTTCTTTGTATCCAAATCTTTTTCAGATATGGAATTTAACAGTCCATCCAGATAATCTTCTGTCCCGCTCATCCGATACCTCCGTCAAGCCTATAACTTAATTTGGGTATGTGACAATACATCACATCCCCCTCTTCGCTTCAACCTAATCAATGCTTTTATCAATTAAATTGTCAATAGCCTCTACAAGATTGCCGATTTCAGGTTTTGTCAACTGAGCATCTGCCCCTAACTGTTTGCCTTTAATTCTCATTTCCTCATTGACCAAAGATGAGAAAATAATGAGCGGTATCTTCTTCATATTATCATTTGTCTTAACCAGTTTGGTCAGTCTGTGTCCATCCATCATCGGCATCTCGATATCCGTGATAATACAGTGAACCTTGTCACGCACATTGCCTGCTTTTTCAAATTCAGTAAGTTTGTCCCATGCCTCCTGACCGTTCATTGTCACAATCAGATTGGTGTATCCTGCCTTCTTCAGACAATCTGTGATCAAGCGGCTAAGAAGCGGTGAATCCTCAGCGATCAGGATCGGAGAGTCACAACGTTCACGGCTTACCATATTATCAACATCTGATACCTTAAGTCCTGTCTCCGGGCTGATATCGGATACAATCTTCTCAAAATCAAGGATGATGATCAGCTTGTCATCCATCTTAATGACACCTGTGGATGCACTGTTATTCTCCGTATTGATCGTTGAATCCGGTTTGATGATGGATTCCCATGATACACGATGGATACCAATCACGGCATCTACATGAAACGCAATATTTAATTTGTTAAAGTTCGTGATGATAAAAAGTCCTTTGTTTTCTCCGTCCTCCGGCATTCCCAGGCATCTTTTCAGATTAACAACAGTAATCATCGTATCACGCGGCATAAAAATACCTTCCACACTTGGATGAGAATTTGGTACTGGTGTAACCGGCTGATACGTCAATATCTCTCTGATCTTTGCAACATTGATTCCATAATGATTATTTCCTAATGTAAATTCCAGGACCTCCAGTTCATTTGTTCCTGACTCTAAAAGTATATTTGTATCCATTCCTGTCTCTCCTCCCGCGTATCATCTGCTACGCAATTCGTCTCTTTTTCCATTGCATAAATACTGCATTTATTATAGCACATTACTAATATCATTACAAAGTAATTTGATAATTTGTACCGCTGATATTTACAAACAGATCCAGACTGTCCACACTGGTCACACTGTCCGGCACCTGAAACAATAAGATAGTATTTTCTGTTACTCCAGCCGGGACTGTTTCCTGATACAGTGCAAAATCAGATGGAAGTATTGTATTTTCTTCCTCTGCTTTTTCCTGACCATTGACCATAACAGAGAACTTCGGTGTCTTTGCAAAGTTATCTATCGCTATTTCATCCGCTCCGGAATTTGTAATATCAATACCGACAATCACAAATGTCTTGCCCTGCTCTGCATCCAGCGAATAATAACCGCCCTCCATATAATTTGCTGCAATTTCTGCTCCGGTATATGTGACCGACAGATTTTCTCCTCCAAACAGTTCATCCAGTGTCGACGGCTCTGCTGTTTTATTCTCTGTGCTCTGGTCTCCTGCAGCTGCATTGCCGGATGCATCCAGTGTGATTTTATTCTCCGTCTCCGTCGTCTGTGACTCATCCACTGCCTCTGTTTCCTGCTCATTGCGGCTCACATTTGCAAGACCGTCAGGCTGGCTCGTATTAAATTTTGCCACAGCGTGTGCCGAGTAATCCACAATCATGCCTTCCTCATCTTCTGTTAAACTGTATGGCTGTTCTCCACATCCACCGAGCAGCAACGCTGTCACTGCTGCCACTGCCGTTAATCTCATTCCCGTTCTTTTCATGGCATTCCTCTCAAAATATCTGTAAATAATAGAACTCACGCTCTGCGAATATTCTATTATCATGAACAACAGAATGCGCACTCTGCGAACATTCTATTGTCACGAACTATACCCATATGTTAGCATTTTTGGTATGATTTATCAACTGAAAAATTTCCATTATTTGTTTCTAGTTCAAACCAGAATTCCACTCCGTCCTCATGATTGATCACGCCGCACTTCTGATGGAACGAATCCATGATTGCCCGGACGATTGACAGACCGATGCCGCTGCCACCGTATTCTCTGGTTCTCGCTTTATCCACTTTGTAAAATTTGATCCAGATATTGTCCACATCTTCTTCCGGTATCGGATTTCCCGTGTTAAAAACACTGACGCGGACTTTGTCCCCTTTCTGTACACAGCTGATATCGATCCGCTTTTCTCCCTCTGCGTGATGGATCGCATTGCTCAGATAGTTGGTCACTACCTCTTCCACCTTAAATTCATCCGCCCACGCATATAACGGTTCCTGCTGTGTAAAGTCCAATGTGATCTCATTCTGATTCAAAAGGATCGCAGACGAATTGATCACCCCCCGGATCAGTTCTGTCAGGTCAAACCGCTCCATGGTGATGACCTCATTGCCAAATTCGAGCTGGTTTAAAGTGAGCAGTTTTTTGACCATTTTATTCATCTTGTCCGCTTCGTCCATGATGACTTCGCAGTAAAAGTCCCTGCTCTCCGCATCATCATTGATACATTCTTTCAATCCCTCCGCATAGCCCTGGATCAGTGCAAGCGGTGTTTTTAACTCGTGCGATACATTGGATAAAAACTCTTTGCGCATCTCATCGATCTGCGTCTTTTTGTCAATATCGATCTGCAGCTGGTTATTTGCACTTTTCAGTTCGGAGATCGTATGCTCTAACGTGGTCGACATGACATTCATATATTCGCCTAACTCATCTACCTCGTTGTGGTATCTGCGCCCCGGCTGGTATTTTGCCTCAAAATCAAGCTCCGTCATGCGTTTTGAGATATCGGTCAGACGCAGAAGCGGTGTTGTAATGCCTCTTGAGACAAACACGATCACGACTGCACTGATGATTGCAGCGACAACACCCACACATGCCAGAAATGTATTGGACAGATTGACGCTTTCCCTGATACTCTCAAGTGCGGTACGCATCAGGATCAGATTGCCGTTTGAAAGTGTTCCGTAAAGGACCAGAAACTCTGAATCTAACCTGGTATCCGTCTGTTTTTGAATAATATAATTATCCGACTGCATCATCACCGTCACTTCATTTTGTTTTTCGCCAAAAATGATATTCATAAATTCCAGCATCATTTTCTGCGTATCATTGACGGAAGACCGCACGATCGTCCGGTCGGAGCTTATGATCATGACGGTGATATTCCCATTTGCACAGAGATTGTCAAATGTCACATCAAAAGAACTGTCATCAAGTGTCCCTGCCTCACTCGCTTCATCGATCGTCTCAAATCCGGAAAGCAGCGTATTTTGTTTATTGATCACATAGTACGGTTCTAAAAAAACCGTGTTGATAAACCAGCACAAAAGAAGTGTTCCCGTAACCAGACAGATACTGATCAGGATCAACTGGTGTGTCAGTGAACCAAAATATTTTCTTTTAAATTCTTTTTTCCTGCTTTTCATCATTACTTATCACTGCCATTTTCTTCTGCTTCAAATTTGTAACCCATGCCCCAGATGGTTTTGATGTAATCTCCTTTTTCACCGATCTTGGCACGCAGTTTTTTGACATGTGTATCGATTGTTCTGGCGTCCCCGAAATAATCATAGTTCCAGACATGATTAAGAATCTTTTCCCTGGAAAGTGCAATGCCTTCGTTTTCCATAAAATAGGTAAGCAGTTCAAATTCCTTGAAGCTTAATTCGATCTGTCTGCCATCCACCGTCACTGTATGTGCAGTCTGATCGATCACGATGCCGCCGATGGAAAGAAGTTTTCCCTCCTCCGGTGCCTTTCCGCTTCTTCTTAAAATTGCACCGACACGCGCAACTAAGATCTTCGGAGAAAACGGTTTTGAGATATACTCATCAACTCCAAGTTCGAACCCTGTCAGCTCGTCCTCCTCATCCCCCTTCGCCGTCAGCATGATAATTGGCACTTTCGAAGTCTCCCTGATTTCCCTGCAGACCTCCCATCCGTTCATCTTTGGCATCATGACATCTAAAATGATCAATGCAATATTTTTTTCCTGATAAAAAATATCGAGTGCTGCTTCTCCATCTCCCGCTTCTAACACCTCATAATCTTCCCTGACCAGAAAATCACGGACTAATTTTCTCATTCTGCTTTCATCATCCACAACTAATATTTTAATTTTTTCCATCTTTGTTCCTCATTTCTGCGCTGCTTTTTTGCACATCTCAAATTTGTGCCAGAGTACAAACCTGCATGTTATCCTAACAGATAATTATGAAATAAATGTGATGTCTTCTATGGTTCTTCCACCGTCTGTTCACGTTCCTTTAACGCGGCTTCCCTCTCATCAAGTTCCTGCTCCCACGCCGCATATTTATCAATCAGCTTATTTTCGTAATTGATGATCGTCGGACTGTCGCTCGTCGATGCAACGATAAACATTCCGATCACGCTGACTGCCAGTATCACAGATATAAATAACGTGATCTCATATTTTTTGCGGTATCCATCCGTTTTTTTTGACGCCTTCTTTTCGCTCGCCCTGTTTTTTGCAGAAATCCTTAATTTTTTCCGGAGGCTCTCCTCTAACACCGGATGTGTCACGGAAATCGGAAGAATATCACTGTTATTAATGGACGGATTCTGAATCAGATATTCCTGTAGTTCTTTTAAGTATGTAAATCCAACCGCTGTTTCAAACAGTTCCTGCTTCACCATTTTATTATATATTTCAAGCACCGTTTCCGGATGATGCATATCTGCGCGTTCTTCCACATAATGAATCCCATGTGCTTCCTTTTTCGCCTGCTCTGCTTCCGCTTCATCCGTAAAAACAAAACCGTTTATCTTTACTTTTTTCTTTTCGGACATGATTATTCCTCTTATTTTTCTTATTATCGTGATATGTCTTTTGTCATTCTGATTTTAATAATGTCAGAATCAAATAACGGTTCCAACATTATTTTCATTATAAAAAAATGTGAAAAGAAATGCAATGCGTATTGTATTGTAATTTCTATATAGTATAATCGGCTTAGGAAATCAATTCTGGAGGTTTTTTATGAACAAAAATAATTTTGCACCGCTGCCGCCTATGGGTTGGAACAGCTACGATTACTATGACACCACTGTGACAGAAGATGCCGTGAAAGCAAATGCAGATTACATGGCTGCACATTTAAAGGAGTTTGGATGGGAATATATCGTCGTTGATATCGAATGGTACGCGATCGGTGCCGGTTCCATGCGCGATCAGTTCCAATATATCCCGTTTGCGGATGTTGCCATGGATGAATTTTCAAGACTGCAGCCGGATCCGGCACGTTTTCCATCTTCTGCGGACGGAACCGGTTTTACCCACCTTGCTGACTATATCCACAGTCTCGGTTTAAAATTCGGTATCCATATCATGCGCGGAATCCCAAGAACTGCTGCGCATAACCATTGTAAGATCAAGGGCAGCAACGTGACTGCCGATATGGTCGCAAATCCTTCCTCCATCTGTGGATGGAACCCGGATATGTACGGTGTCCGCGATACGGAGGCAGGACAGGCTTACTATGATTCCCTGATGGAACTTTATACTTCCTGGGGTGTTGATTTCATCAAGTGCGATGATATCTGTAATACCAATATCTATCCGGCCAATCCTTATTCTGCACGCCATGAGATAGAAATGCTCGCAAAGGCGATCGCACGCTGTGGCAGACCGATCGTTTTATCCCTTTCTCCGGGACCTGCACTGATCGAACACGCATGGCACTATGAGACTTATGCAAATATGTGGCGTATCACCGATGATTTCTGGGATAAATGGGATCTGTTAAAAGATATGTTCCACCGCTGTGAGCTCTGGCAGAACCATGTGGCAAAAGGATGTTACCCGGACTGCGATATGCTTCCGCTCGGCTGGCTTGGAAAAGGATTCGGTCATGAATGGTACACTAATTTTACACCGGAGGAACAGCATACCATGTTAACGCTCTGGTGTCTCTTCGGTTCCCCTCTGATGCTTGGCTGTGAACTGACAAAGTTAGATGACGCCACACTTGCCCTTCTTACTAACCGCGATGTGCTGTCCATGTTAACCCCGGACTGCAAGCCGCATCAGGTATGTCTTGACGATGAAAAAGCCATCTGGTGTGCATACAATGCAGTTACCGGTGAACACTTTGCCGCCTTCTTCAACCTATCGGATGAGACACAGACGATCCACTGTGACATCGAAACGCTCCATGTCGGCGATGAACCCTGTGCCCACAAAGATGCCAGCCTGACGGAACTTTGGAGCAAAGAAAAAACATCCGTATCCGGCAGTGCCATTTCTGTCACACCGCCAGCACACGGATGTCTGGTATTTCGTGTAGAAAACTAGTCGGAAAGATCACTCCTCCGGCATCCAGACACGCATCTGGTTTTCTCCCCGGTTCGCCCACGCATAATAAGGAATTGCGGTCAGCGTCACATCTGTCCGCTTCGGGCGTTCCTCGGAGTAAAGTGCATCACTGCTCTCCATCCGGTATCCCGGCAGATGGATCAGCACATTTCCCGCTAATACACCTTCTTTGCAAAGTTCCGTCTCAGCTTTGATCTCTCTTGGTATACGAAGTGCCTGAATGCACTCACCATTGTCTGCACCTTCAAAGCAGTAAACGACCGGTCCCCTCATCAACGCGACACAGCCCTCATCTTCACGCACATTCGTATTTGCATAAATTTTTCGTACTGGAAGATCAAATGTAAGTGCAACCACATCATTTTCTCCCCAGTTTCTCTTCAGATAAAGATAACCATCTTTCACAAAAGACATGTCATCTGTTTTTTCTCCGTTTACTGTCACAGCAAGTGTGTCCGGACGAATATGGGATGGGATATGAATTGCAAGTTCAAACGCCTTTTCTTTTTTTGCTTTTACCTGATAGGATACCTTTCCTTCCCACGGATAACTGCTTTCTACCGTAATCACCGCTTTATCAAAATCCGCGGTCTGTCCCAGAAACAGATGTGAATAGAGCGTCGTTTCACTCTCACTCCATGCATAAGTTCCCAGTGAAGTTACAAGACGTACCAGGTTCGGCGGACAGCATGCACATGCATACCAGCCCGGACGGGTCGGCAATACATGTTTATAACCAAAGATCGTGCCGGATGTTCCCGGATTTACCTCAAGCGGATTCACATAGAAAAACTGTTTTCCATCCAACTGGATACCGCTGATGGTTCCATTGTAAAATTCCCGTTCCATGATATCGGCATAAATTCCAAGGGGTTTTATTTCCAACATTCTCTTTGCAAAAAAGATCATTCCTATCGACGCGCAGGTCTCCGCATATGCCATATCGTTTGGCAGATCATAGTCAATCGTAAATGCCTCGCCCTCAACCGTAGAACCGATGCCGCCGGTGATGTACATTCTTTTCTTTACAATATTATCCCACAGAGTCTGACACGCCTCATAAAGTCTCTGATCTTTATCTTCCCCGGCAAGGTCTGCCATCGCCGTGTACATATAAACGGCACGCACACTGTGCCCAACCGCCTCTTTCTGCTCATAGATCGTGGCATGTGTCTGCGTATATCTCTGATCTAACGGCTCTAAGCTGTACTGCCCCCAGTGCTGCCAGCCTCTTTTTTTCTTTTCCTCGTAAAAGTAATTTGGATTTTTTCCGCGCTCTTCCAAAAAATACCGTGCCATATCCTTATATTTCTCTTTTCCGGTCGCACGGTAAAGTTTCATCAGTCCGATCTCAACTTCCTGGTGCCCCGGAATCCCCGGCTCTTTATCTTCCCCGAACATGGAAATAATATGGTCAGCAAGACGCTCCACCACATGAAGCAGTTTGTCTTTTCCGGTTGTCTGATAGTAGGCGACTCCTGCCTCCATCATATGTCCGGCACAATAAAGTTCATGGCACTCCTGCAAATTCTGCCAACGGTGTTCCGGTTCTTTTACAATAAAAAAGGTATCAAGATAGCCATCCGGCTGCTGTGCCTTTTCGATGATGTCAATGATCTCATCCGCACGCGCTTCCAACTCATTGTCCGGCTTTACCGCAAGCGAATAGGCGACACCCTCTAACCATTTTGCGACGTCACTGTCCTGAAAGACCATACCGTAAAATTCTCCTTCGCTTAAACCTGCGGCAATACGAAAATTTTCAATGGCATGGCTTTTTTCCACGCCTGGCACTTCATCATTTAATACTTTCTCCTGAAACGGAATGACGGTGTCTGTCATGCGGTGCTGCATGGCAGACCAGAATGGGTCGTGGATTTTTATCTGGTTGATGTTGATTTCACGAATATTTTTTGACATGAGTCCTCCTTTGGGTTGTTGGCTC
>OHWL01000405.1_pt1 | contig 10831 bp, 8 predicted proteins | sample 1579711 | NCBI WGS metagenome assembly OHWL01 (sample SAMEA3882523, study PRJEB24775) | human gut metagenome | biome: human-associated habitat; feature: intestine environment; material: feces | place: Netherlands | collected 2009/2010 | reverse complement strand
TATTCTGGAAACTATTAACTTTCTTAATATCGGAGATTGATGCGTTTTCTCTGTTTTGTCTTCGGGAAATAACGGACGGATATTTCATGAAAAAGCTCAGGATTTCTTCACAAACAAAAGAGGCCGGTATCTCAGCGGAGAGACCGGCCCTGAATTTGAGTAAGATTTTTTATCGGATTGGTTATAATGAGAATGCGACAGCAGCAAGTTTTTAATCGGTAATGGTGTCATCGAAGTTTTCTATTCGGGTGACTTTCTTGATGTGGTCTAATTTCTTAAGATTCTCGCAGATGGTATTTACATCATCTACATCGTGTACAAACAATTGAATTCGGCCTTCAAAAATACCATCATTGGACTCGATATTCAATTTGTGAATATTTACGTTCAACTGTTGGGATATAATCCCTGTTACTTGGTTAAGCACTCCAATTCCATCGATTCCTTTCATGTATACATTTACCGGGAAGTTAAGTGCTTTGCCAATTTCCCATTGTACGGCCAATAATCTGTTGCCAAAGCTGGTTTTCAGTTGCGTAGCTATCGGGCACTGGCGCTTATGGATAATAATTCGATTGTTGTCGTCAATATATCCTAAGACATCATCTCCTGGAATTGGTTTACAGCAGTCTGCAATGATGTAGTGCTTCTGAATTTCTTCAGGCGTAAGCTTGACAATTTTCTTCTTGTCGATGTTCAAAGCAGGTTTTTCTTTGGAAGATGCATTATCCTGAGACTTGGGTTTGCTTCCTCCTCCAAATGCAAATGCAATGTATTTTTTCCAGTTTGTGGGAGTGGATTTTTCTTTTAACTCATTCTTTTCCAAATCTCCTAAGATGAAAACTTTTTGCCCGATCTGGTACATCAAGTCTTCAGGAGTTTTTAATTTATGAAGGGTACAAAGCTTCTGGATGTTCGTTTCAGTAGCTTCAATGCCTTCTTTCTTAAGGAATTCATGCAGCATGTCTTCTCCGGCCTGCTGGACTTCCTTTCGTTCTCTTTTGAGGATGGATAATATTTTAGCCTTGGCTTTTGCTGTCGTGGCAAAATTAATCCATGAAGGTTGTACTTTCTGTGATTTTGAAGTCAGAATTTCTACCTGATCTCCACTTTGCAGTTTATGGCTCAGTGGTACCAGTTTATGGTTTACTTTAGCTCCAATACAATGACTTCCTAAGAATGTATGAATGGAGAATGCAAAATCAAGTGCGGTTGCATTCTGAGGCATCGTTTTAATTTCACCCTTAGGAGTAAATACAAATATCTCAGATGCGAAAAGATTAAGCTTGATTGTATCCAGAAAATCAAGGGCATCGGGCTGCGGATCATCCAAAATTTCTTTGATGGTTTTCAGCCATTTGCTAAGCTCTCCTTCGTCTTCACTTCCTCCTCCTTCTTTGTATTTCCAGTGTGCAGCAAAACCTTGTTCTGCTACATCATTCATTCGCTCACTTCTGATCTGAACTTCAATCCACTGTCCTTTGTTGCTCATCAATGTCACATGAAGAGCCTGATATCCATTGGCTTTTGGATGGCTGACCCAATCGCGCAAACGGTCAGGATGAGGCTTATATATCCGGGAAATAGCTACATAAATGTTGAAGCAGTCATTCAGTTCTTCTTCTTCATTCTTAGGAGTGAAAATGATGCGTACGGCAAGTATGTCATAGATTTCTTCAAACGTGATATGTTTGTTTTGCATCTTGTTCCAGATGGAGTAGGGAGACTTGATACGTGCCAGGATACGATAAGGAAGCCCCATTTTATCTAATTGTTCGCGAATGGGGGCTGTAAATTCTTCAAATAGGTTGGTTCTTTCAGCTTGAGTAGCCTTTAGCTTTTCTTCGATTTGCTGGTAAGCTTCTGGGTGTTCGTATTTAAAACTTAAATCTTCCAATTCTGTCTTGATACGATTCAGACCCAGTCGGTTGGCGAGAGGAGCGTAGATATAGAGTGTTTCCCCGGCAATTTTATATTGTTTACTTGGAAGCATGGAGCCTAAGGTACGCATGTTATGCAACCGGTCGGCAATTTTTATAAGAATGACACGGATATCATCATTCATTGTGAGAAGCAGCTTCTTAAAGTTCTCAGCTTGTGCAGAAGCTCTGTCTCCAAAGATTCCTCCTGAGATTTTGGTTAATCCATCTACAATTTGAGCAATCTTAGGTCCAAACAAGTTTTCGATATCCTCTACGGTATAGTCAGTATCTTCTACTACATCGTGGAGTAGAGCAGAACAAATAGAGGTAGATCCTAAGCCGATTTCTACGCAGGCGATGCGTGCTACAGCGATAGGATGTAGAATATAAGGCTCGCCCGAACGTCGGCGCACTCCTTTGTGTGCCTGTCGGGCGAAATTAAATGCTTTTGTAATTATCTCGACTTTTTTCCGATGTTTACTTTTCAGGTATTGGTCCAATAGCTCCTGAAATGCTTCATCAATCATTTTTTCATCTGTCTGTTCCTGCGTAAGTTTCTCCTCGGTCATAATTCTCTCCCTTTTCTTTGAATCAATAATGCAAAAATAGAGAAAAATACGAATCAAACAAGCAAATGAGGGGTTTTCTTACCGGATGCGTAGAGATTTGCCAGCCCGGATACTGCTTCCCTTGATTCCGTTCAGTCTCCGTAATTGGCTTACGCTAACTCCGTACTTAGCGGCAATGCCTCCTAATGTCTCTCCGTTACGGATGCGGTGGTATACAGCTTTTCCGCTATTTTTCCCTTTAGTAGTGGTATTGCTGACAGTTACGGTGCTGCGACGGGTTTGAAAAACTTCTGGTTTATAATTATAGATACTATCCTCGTGGTCAATGAAGTAACTCATTATTTGAGTAGGCAATCGTAGTGCGTATGGCTTTTCGTTTCCAGGGATAATATCTTTTTTAAATTCTGGATTAAGTGCACGGAGCTGGTCTATGTCTACCTTGCATACTTCTGCCACCTGATTTAGGTTCAGTGAACGGTTGATGTGAACAGTATCGGTACTTTCTGGCATGTTCATTTCCATAGGACTGATATAATGTTCACAGTAATAAGTCATGATGTAATTGGCAGCTACGAAAGCAGGTACGTAACCTCGGGTCTCTTTCGGTAAGAAGTTGTAGATTTTCCAGAAATCCTTTTCGCCTCCAGCCCGGCGGATAGCCTTGTTGATAGTACCAGGTCCACAGTTATAGGCTGCCAGCACAAGATTCCAGTCCTGATATATATCATATAAATCTTTCAGGTAACGTGCTGCAGCGCGAGTAGATTTGACTGGGTCTCTGCGTTCGTCCACAAGTGAGTTGACCTTAAGCCCATATACTTGTCCTGTGCGAAGCATGAACTGCCATAACCCTACTGCGCCCTGTGACGAAGTGGCTGTCGGGTTTAATGCCGATTCAATGACGGGAAGGTATTTTAATTCTAACGGAAGATCGTATAAATCCAGTGCCTCTTCAAAAATAGGCATGTATAGATTATTGGCGCTCAGCATAAATGACACCTTTTGACGGAGACGGGTAGAGTACATGTCTATAAACTTCCGTATGATGTCATTATAAGGCATTTCTATAATAGCAGGAATACGCTGCAAGCGGTCCATGTAGATAGAATCGCTGACTTCCGGATTTTGGGTAGTCATCGTACAGTTTTCTGCAGGATTGATGTAATGCTTGGAAATCCAGTCCAAGTACAGACTATCTGTAGTGGTAATCATTCCTTCCGGTAAATCTATTACATCTTCCTGCCCATTGGTTTGTATGGTAATCGTTTTTTCTGTCTGTTGGGCAAAAAGAGAAGAAGCGTTACAGATTGCAGCAGTAAGTAAACTAAAAATTATTCTTTTCATCTTTTAAAATTTAATACAGCATTGCAAACCAACTCCTTGCGGACGGTTGCGGAATGCATCGTTGAACACGGTAGGTTCCCATTTCATGCTGAGGTCTTTGCTGATATCAAAATCAGACAGCTCAGCATCTACATAGGCATCAATCACTGATAGCAGATATACACCAATGAATGCAAATATACTTAAATCGCGTTGACGTCGATAAAGGTCTTTTCGTTTTCGGAAGATTTCCTGCCAATACTCCAAACGGTCATTGACATTTGTTCCGGGAGGAAGGAAATCCATATAACTGTTGTTGTTGGGATTATTGCTCATAATGTCTTGATAGGCTTGAGAATAATCCTTATACATCTGCCCGTTCCAAGTCAAGGCGTATGCACATCCTACGAAACCTCCATAAATGATAGGTAGTTTCCAGTACTTCCGGTTGTAAATCTGTCCGGCTCCAGGGATAACGAGTCCTAACCATACTGTACGGTTAGAATTGGGTATCCAGCGTTTTTTCTCCTGAGTGGGAGGCAGAGTATTTTGAATGGAGTCGTTTTGTCTTGCCAAGGCCGCAGTGTCTACGGGGGCTTCCAGTGCCTCTAATGCGAGTTTTCGCTGCAGGTTGGTCGTATCAGCCAAAGCCAGGCTGTCTGCCCGATTCTGTGATCGGATAGAATCAGTTGTCAGTATACCCTCCCTGCGTTTTTGGGCTCGCTGTGCATTTACTTCCATATTCCCCCAGGGGATACAGAATAGCAGGATAAGCGACAGAATATATGTAAAAGTATGTGCTCTCAAATTATTTTTGTTTATTCCGTTTTTTTCAAAGAATCCAGAATCTCCATAATTCTTTCCAGATCTGCATCGCTGTTGAAAGGAATGCTGATCTTTCCTTTTCCTTTATTGGTACAGGAAAGTTGTACTTTCGTTCCAAAGAAATTGCACAGATGATTTTGAAGCATAGAGTATTCTTCAGATAATTGTGTGCCTTTGGCAGAGATTGTTTTTCCTCCGCTTTTTATGCTTTCACCGTTAGCCAGTGCTTTTACAATTTCTTCTACTTTACGCAAGGAGTACCCTTGAGCGACTGTCTCATTAAAGATACGTATCTGAGTTTTAGGATCTTCCAGAGTTAATAACGCACGTGCATGTCCCATATCTATTTCCTTATTCTTCAAGGCTACCTGGATGGGAGCTGGCAATTTTAGCAGACGTAAATAGTTTGCTATGGTTGTTCTTTTTTTGCCAATGCGTTCGCTCAGGCGTTCTTGTGTCAGTTCATATTGTTCAATTAAATGCTGGTAGGCCAGTGCGATTTCCAGGGAATTCAGGTCTTCGCGTTGAATATTTTCAATCAAGGCCATTTCCATCACATTCTCGTCGTCTGCAGTACGAATGTATGCTGGAATTGTTTTTAGACCGGCAAGTATGGATGCCCTATATCGTCTTTCACCTGCAATAATTTGATAAGAATCTTCGTTTAGTTTACGTAAGGTGATAGGCTGGATGATACCTATTTCTGCAATGGAATCAGCCAGTTCTTGTAAGGCGATAGGGTCAAATTCACGACGAGGCTGGTTGGGGTTTACAGATATTTTGTCCAGTTCTATTTCGTTGATGGATGATGATCCGGAAGTTTTTACTTCTTCGTTGGATATCAGAGCATCAAGTCCTCGTCCTAATGCAAATTTTTTTTGTACTGCCATATACTTATTTGCTATTTCTTGTTATAATTTCATTGGCTAAAGCCAAATGGTTTTTAGCTCCGGTTGATTCTGCATCATAAAGAATAGCAGGAATACCGTGGCTGGGTGCTTCACTTAGTTTGACATTACGCTGAATGATGGTCTTGAAAACCAGTTCCTGGAAGTGTCTTTTCACTTCGTCGTATATCTGGTTGGCCAGACGCAGGCGCGAGTCGAACATTGTCAGCAGGAATCCTTCGATTTCCAATGAAGGATTTAGTTTTGTCTTGATAATCTTGATCGTGTTTAAAAGCTTGCTGATACCTTCCAGCGCAAAATACTCACATTGTACCGGAATAATTACAGAGTCGGCAGCTGTTAAGGCATTGATGGTAATTAAGCCCAAAGATGGAGAACAGTCTATCAAAATGTAATCGTATTCGCTTTTCATCGGCTCTAACGCGCGTCGCATGATTTTCTCACGGTTCTCCAAATTCAGCATTTCGATTTCAGCACCCACCAGGTCAATGTGAGAAGGTATGATGTCTAATCCGTAAATATCGGTTGTATAAATCGCTTCCCGTATGTCAGCCTGATTGATCAGACATTCATAGATTGAACAGTCGATGTCTTTCAAATCTACACCAAGGCCGGATGAGGCATTTGCCTGAGGGTCAGCGTCAATCACTAGTACTTTCTTCTCGAGAGTAGCTAAAGATGCAGCCAAATTTATAGTGGTAGTAGTTTTGCCTACACCTCCTTTTTGGTTGGCTAAAGCAATAATTTTTCCCATATTAATCAGTTTATTCTGATTGCGAAGTAACTAATAAATGACGATAGTTTCAATTAAAATTCCATGACTTTTGGGAAAGTGTTGAAAACTCACCTCATCTGTTAATAACTTCACGCGGGCAAAGATATATATTTTTAGCTAATTGCATGATGTGGTTTGGTAAGATTAAGATTTGTTGTAACTTTACACTCATAAAAGTTTGGATAATAAAGATATGATGAAAGAGAAACCATTTCTGTTGTTGTCGAATGATGATGGATTTGCCGCAAAAGGCATTCAGGAACTGATAAAAGTATTAAGGCCAATGGCCGATTTGATGGTAGTAGCACCTTCTGGCCCACGTTCAGGAGCTTCCGGTTCCATTACTTCAGAGCATCCGCTTCGTTGTAAAAAGATAGAGTCTGCACCGGGATTTTCATTGTACAGTTGTACGGGTACTCCTGTGGACTGTGTGAAACTGGCTTTGCACGACTTGGTACCCCGTACACCTGATATGGTGATCGGAGGAATTAATCACGGAGATAACTCTTCTGTCAATGTGCACTATTCAGGTACAATGGGAGTTGTTATAGAGGGATGTCTGAAAAAAATACCTTCAGTCGGTTTTTCTCTTTGTAATCATGCGGAAGATGCTGATTTTACGCCCACTTTCCCTTATATACAACGTATCGTAGAAGAGGTCTTGCAGCATGGATTGCCTGTAGGAACCTGTTTGAATGTAAATTTTCCAGATGTAAAGGAACTGAAAGGGGTGCGTATTTGTCGGCAAACAGACGGAGTCTGGACAAATGAGTTTGTAAAGTCTGTTCATCCAAGAGGTGGAAATTATTATTGGCTTACAGGTTCTTACCGGAACGATGAACCCGAGGCACAAGATACCGACCATTGGGCATTAGATCATGGATACGTAGCCATTACTCCTACTCAGATAGATGTAACGGCTTATACTTTGATGGAACAATTGAATCACTGGAATTGGCAGCTATGAAATATTATTTAATTGTAGGTGAAGCCTCGGGTGATTTGCATGCATCTAATTTAATGAAGGCACTGCAAGCAAAAGATTCTAAAGCTGAGTTTCGTTTTTTCGGAGGCGATTTGATGGCGACTGCAGGAGGTTCACTGGTCAAGCATTATAAGGATATGGCATACATGGGATTTATCCCGGTGTTGCTTCATTTGCGGACAATCTTTCGTAATATGGATTTGTGCAAGAAAGATATTGTTCAGTGGAATCCTGATGTCTTGATTTTGGTGGATTATCCGGGGTTTAACCTGAAAATAGCTGAATATATAAAAGCACATACGAATATTCCTATCTTTTATTATATCTCTCCTAAAATCTGGGCTTGGAAGGAATACCGCATCAAGAATATTAAACGAGATGTGGATGAGCTGTTTTCTATACTACCTTTTGAAGTGGATTTTTTCAAGAAGTATAATTATCCCATTCATTATGTCGGAAATCCATGTGTGGATGCTGTACATTGTTTTAAGCAGGGATATGCCGAGAGTTTTGAGGAATTTACCCTTCGTAACGGGTTGGATAAAAAGCCAATTATTGCGTTGTTGGCTGGTAGTCGTAAGCAGGAAATTAAGGATAATTTGCAGCGGATGATACAAGCATCCCGCAACTATACAGAATATCAGTTTGTTATTGCGGGAGCTCCTGGAATATCTCCCGAATTTTATCAGGCCTATATGGGGGCTGATACCAAAATTATATTTGGTCAGACATATAGCTTGCTGAGTCATGCTACGGCTGCTTTGGTTACCAGTGGTACGGCTACACTCGAAACCGCCTTGTTCCGGGTGCCCCAGGTGGTGTGTTATTATACTGCTGCTGGGAAGCTGGTCTCATTCTTACGCCGGCATATTTTAAAAGTAAAATATATTTCTTTGGTCAACCTGATTGCAGGTCGTGAAGTGGTGGCTGAACTGGTTGCTGATGGCATGACTGTGGAAAAGCAACAATTAGAAGCAATCTTACCCGGGCAAATGACTCGTGAGAAAATGTTGCAGGATTATGATGCGTTGATTAAAATTCTTGGACAGGAAGGAGCTTCTGAACGGGCAGCCGGAAAAATCGTTGAACTTTTATCTCAAAAATACAACAGGTCCTTGCAGTAAGACTGAAGGACCTGTTATAAATTTTCTGCTTATATTATTCAATAAAAGAAATGATATACAGATAAACAACCGCTGCCGGAACCGCCATCAGAGTGCTGTCAAAGCGATCTAACATGCCTCCATGACCAGGTAATATGTTACCTGAATCTTTTATTCCAATAGTGCGTTTAAGCAGCGATTCTGTCAAATCGCCTAATGTACCGAATACCACAACGGTCAGGGCTAATCCTATCCAGATACTGATTGGCATAAACGGAAAGAAATGCGCCATTACGATAGCACCTATGATACTGAAGACTCCTCCACCAATGGAACCTTCCCATGATTTTTTAGGGGATATTCGTTCAAACAAGCGATGTTTCCCGAATAGCATACCTGTACAATATGCTCCCGTATCATTAATCCATGTGAAAATAAATATTGACAACGGCAGTATCGGGTTGTACTGTACCTGATAATTTGACAATTCTCCTTCATTTCCAATAGAATGATAGGCCAGTACGTTTAACATAGCAAACGAAAGTGCGATGTAGATTTGGCTCATCATGGCATACGCCCAGTTGTTCAGTGGATTTTTTTTCTTTAAATATAGCTCGCTGACAAGCAGGTATATGATAAGAAATAAGTAAGGAATCAGTATTTCTGTTTGTCCAGGCATGACTCCTAAATAGGCAAAACCAAAGAACAGAAATACGCCGGCCAACATACATATAGGTTTGTTTATCTCTACATCCGGCTGTTTGCTGATGATAACCCCGAATTCATGAATGGTCAGAGCTGTAATCAGAGCAAACAATAGACTAAAAGAGATAGGACCTCCAAGAATACAACCAATGAGTACTCCTACGAAGATTATTCCCGTAATTGCTCGTTGAATAAAGTTATTTTTCACGTTAGTTGGTTTTTATTCGGTTATGCATCTCCTTTTTCCTGGTTTTCTTCCTGTGAAGGTATGTTATTTTCAGAGGAAGAATTATTTTCATTATCCGTATTTTCCTGCTTGTTTTCCAGCTGTTTGGTTTCCGGTAGCTGCTCATTGGCTGCCATAATTTCTTCCGAACGGGAAGTCCATGGACGTTTACCGAAAATCTTTTCAACATCTTCAGCAAAGATTACTTCTCGGTCAATTAACAGCTGTGCCAGTTGGTTGTGCCCTTCACTGTGTTTTTGCAGCAAGGCCTTTGCACGCATGTACTGCTCATTAATCATGTGCTGTACTTCCTGGTCTATAAGCTCGGCTGTATGTTCACTGTATGGTTTCGTAAAGCTGTAATCTTCATTGCTGTTATAATAGCAGAGATTAGGAAGCTTGTCACTCATTCCTGCGTATGCAATCATGCCATAAGCCTGTTTGGTGACTCTTTCCAAGTCATTCATTGCTCCGGTGGAGATGTGTCCGATGAAAATTTCTTCAGCAGCACGTCCACCTAATGTGGCACACATTTCATCCAGCATTTGTTCCTTAGTAGTGATCTGTCGTTCTTCTGGCAGATACCATGCTGCTCCTAACGCACGTCCTCTTGGAACAATGGTTACTTTAATCAGCGGGTTGGCATGTTCCAGAAACCATGAGATGGTGGCGTGACCTGCTTCGTGAAGTGCAATGGCACGTTTTTCGGCGGCAGTCATGACTTTTGTTTTCTTTTCCAGACCACCTACGATACGGTCGATTGCAGCTAAGAAATCATCTTTATCTACACTCTTCTTTTGATGACGTGCTGCAATAAGAGCAGCTTCGTTACATACATTGGCAATGTCCGCACCGCTGAATCCAGGGGTTTGTCGTGCTAATAAATCCACGTCTACACTGCTGTCCAGCTTCAGAGGTTTAAGATGAACTCCAAACACTTCCTTTCGTTCATTCAGGTCAGGAAGGTCTACATATATTTGTCGGTCAAAACGTCCTGCACGCAGTAAGGCTTTGTCCAAAATATCTACACGGTTGGTTGCCGCTAAGATGATGACTCCACTGTTTGAACCGAATCCGTCCATCTCTGTCAGAAGCTGGTTCAATGTGTTTTCACGTTCGTCATTTCCTCCCATGCTTGGGTTTTTGCCACGGGCACGGCCTACGGCATCAATTTCATCAATAAAGATGATACAAGGCGATTTTTCTTTTGCCTGACGGAACAAATCACGTACGCGAGAAGCACCGACGCCGACAAACATTTCTACAAAGTCTGAACCGGAAATAGAGAAGAAAGGTACATCGGCTTCACCTGCCACAGCTTTGGCCAACAGTGTTTTACCCGTTCCCGGAGGACCTACAAGTAAAGCACCTTTAGGAATCTTTCCACCCAGTTCCGTATATTTTTGCGGTTGTTTCAAGAAATCTACAATTTCCTGTACTTCCTGTTTGGCAGCAGCTTGTCCGGCTACATCCTTAAACGTAATGCGGTT
>OHWL01000395.1_pt1 | contig 10900 bp, 12 predicted proteins | sample 1579711 | NCBI WGS metagenome assembly OHWL01 (sample SAMEA3882523, study PRJEB24775) | human gut metagenome | biome: human-associated habitat; feature: intestine environment; material: feces | place: Netherlands | collected 2009/2010 | reverse complement strand
ATCAAGCTGTGGGTTGCCCTCGCTGTCATATTCGGCAGTCAGGGAGAGAGGAACTCTTGTGCTGTTGAGTGCGTCAATGATTTTTTCCTCGCTTGTATCAAGCCTTTCGGCAAGCTCGCTCACGGTGAGTTCTCTGCCGTTTTTCAGCTTGCTTTCATTGTTAAGCCTTGATATTGCAAGTGAAAGCTCCTTTAATGTGCGGCTTACCCTGACTGCACCGCCGTCACGAAAAAGTCGCTTAATTTCGCCCATAATTACAGGAAAGGCATAGGTTGAAAACTGCAGGTTACGGCTTTCGTCAAAGTTATTAATCGCCTTTGCGAGTCCGAGACACCCCGATGCAAAAAGTTCTTCGTACTCTATTCCTTTGCCTGAAAATCGTTTGCAACAGGCATGGACAAGTCCCATATTTTTGTCGGCAAGTTTATTTTTATCGGTCATTTTCCGAACCTATAATTTTTTCAAGAGTTACGGTTGTTCCGCTGTCGGGCTTTGAACGGACACGCACCTTGTCGCAAAAGCTCTGCATAACTGCAAAGCCGAGTCCTGCCCTGTCCTCCTCGGGAGCGGTTGTAAACAACGGTTCCATTGCCTTTTTAATATCGGAAATTCCGCAGCCTTTGTCACGGATTGTAATTATCACCTTGTTTTCGGAGGTAATTTTTCCGTTTATGTAAATTGTTCCGCTTTGGTGGCGGTAGCCGTGAACAATGCAGTTTGTCACAGCCTCGGACACAGCGGTTTTTAGGTCGCTGAGTTCGTTTACGGTAGGATCAAGGCTCATTACAAATGCCGACACAACGCACCGTGCAAAAGCCTCATTACAGCTTTTTGACGGCACGCAAAGTTTCATTTCATTTACTGTTTTCATCTCAACACCCCCAAACTTTCAAGTCCCGACATTGAAAAAAGCCTGTACAATCTATCGGGAATATTAATCACACGCAATGCTCCGCCGACAAGCTTCATCTGGCGGTATCGCCCCATTACAAGACCTATGCCCGATGAGTCCATAAACGACACTTTTGAAAAATCAAGGCACAAAAGTTTCGGTTTGTTTGTCTGAACGGCGGCGTCAATTTTTGTGCGTATTCCTGCCGCCGAATCGTGGTCAATTTCGCCGTCAATGTATGCCGTGAGAATATTATTTTTAAATTCCGTTTTCAGCAATTTTATCAGTCCTTCTAAAAAATAAGAGCTCCGCACCTGTTATCTTAATGATAATAAGTGCGGAGCAAAAAATTTGTTTTATTCTGTTGTAACGAAAAATTTACTTTTCGGCTGATTCGTTTTCAGCCTTAATTTTATTGATGATATACGGACGGATTTCGCCTGCAAGGTAGAGCGAACCGCAGATTACAACTGCACAATCGGTCTTTTCAGCCTGTTCAAAAGCCATATCAAATGCGTGTTCGGCACTTTCAAAGGTTACCGTATTGTCAACAAATTTCGCATATTTCTGCATAAGCTTTGCAGGGTGCATTGCCCTTGGATTGTGAACGGGAACGGTGTAAACTCTGTCAAAAACTCCGTCAAGCAGTTTTACCGAAGTGCTGACATCCTTGTCGGCAAGCATCCCCGTGATTGCAATTATATACTTATTCGGAAGGAATTTTTGGATTGCCGATTTAAGCGCCTCAATGCCGTTAGGATTGTGAGCACCGTCAAGCAGAACAATCGGCTTTTCACTCAACAGCTCAAGCCTTGCAGGGTTGACAGCCTTTGCAAAACCGTTTGCAATCTGCTCATCTGTTATTGAAATCAGAGAATTGCAACGGAGCATATCAAGTGCCGCAAGTGCGGTTTTTGCATTTTCAAGCTGATGATCACCCGAAAGTGGAAGATCAATTTCAACACCGTTAAACATAAAGCGACTGCCCTTTAAGGTGGTTTCGATGACATCAATATTAACGCTCTCGCTCGTTGCAAGCGGAATTTTCTTTTCTCTTGCAGTTGATTCAATAACCTTCATTGCACGGATATCCTGCTTTGAAGTAACCGCCATTGAGTCGGGCTTGAAGATTCCGCATTTTTGCTGTGCAATTTTTTCAATTGTATCACCGAGAATTGCCGTGTGGTCAAGTCCTATTGTGGTGATAACGGCACAAAGCGGTGATTTTATAGTATTGGTGCAGTCGAGCAGACCGCCCATTCCTGTTTCAAGAACAACAATGTCACAATCTGCATTTGCATGTATATAAAATTGAAGAGCGTTGACATACTCAAATTCTGTGATGATTGTACCCTCTTCACGCAGTTGCTCGATAATAGGGAAAGTTTTTTCAACCGCATCCGTGAGAACGGACTCGCTCACCATACAATTGTTTATTTGTATCCTCTCACGAAAATCCGTGATATACGGTGAAATGAACAAGCCTGTTTTGTAGCCTGCCGCAACAAGTGCGGATGAAAGCATAGCGCAAACCGAGCCTTTGCCGTTCGTACCTGCAATGTGTATAAATTTCAGCCTGTCCTGCGGATTTCCGAGCCTGTCAAGCAAAATTCTCATTCGGTCAAGTCCCGGACGAGACCCGAATGTCAAAAGTGAATGAATTTTTTCAACAGCATTTTCGTATGTCATTTACAACAGCTCCCTGTAAATCTCATTTTTCTTAAAGCCTGTTATGCTTGCCGCCTCTTTTGCCGCCTCGGTGGGCTTTGCACCGTTTTCAATCAGCTTGCGGGCGGTTTCAACCGCAAATTCAAGGGTGTATTCTTCGGATTTTTTCTCTTGCTTTTTGCCCTCAAGCACAAGCACAAATTCGCCCTTCAGACTGCCGTCTGCATAATTTTCCGCAGCATATTTTGTTGTGGTGCGGATTACTTCTTCGTGAACTTTGGTGAGTTCACGAACAATCGAAAGCTTTCTGTCACCGAAAAAGCTGTACAAATCTCGGAGAGTTTGCGGAAGCTTGTGTGGTGCTTCGTAGAAAATCATCGTTCTGTGTTCGTTTTTCAGACTGTCAAGATGCTCGTTGCGGCTCTTTTTGTTCACGCTCAAAAAGCCTTCAAATGTGAATCTGCCTGTTTCAAGTCCCGAAACCGCAAGTGCGGAAATCACGGCACTCGGACCGGGAATCACCACGGTTTTTATTCCACGCTCCTCGCAGAGCTTTATCAAATCTTCACCCGGATCGGAAATGCACGGCATTCCGGCGTCCGTTACAATTGCACAATTTTCGCCCTGTTCAATTCTGTTGCAGATGATTTCGCCACGCTCACGCTTGTTGTGTTCAAAATAGCTCACCATAGGCTTTTTTATGCCGAAATGATTCAAGAGCTTAAGCGTTACCCTTGTGTCCTCTGCCGCAATGAAATCAACCGATTCGAGGGTTTCTGCGGCTCTCGGTGAAAAATCTCCGAGGTTGCCGATCGGCGTTCCCGTTACATATAAAATTCCGCTCAATTTATATAGTCCTCCTTGTAACTGCCGTAGATGTTCAGCATTTCTTCGGAAAAGTTTCCGCTTTCGTCCTCAATAAACAGGGTTGGCATAACCTCAAGAAATCCCCTTTTGCCGCCCCTTCTGCCTTCAAGCAAAAAGAGCTTCGGGGCTTTTGACTTTCGCTGTTGAACAAGTCTTAATTTTTTCGGCTCAACCGAATATTTACCAAACTGCAAAAGCGACGAACCGCAACGGCACACATCGTCAAGCGTACATTCTGATTCGTGCCTTGCAACAAGCTTTGCGTTTTCGGGATTTGTAATTCCGCCTCCGCTGATTTTGTAGGGCGGATTGCAGGCAACAAGGTCAAACGAGCCGAGCGGCAATGCACCGTCAAGCTTGTTTAAGTCCGAGTTTACAATTCTGATTTTGTCCTGAAGATTGTTGTATTCAAGACTTTGTGAAAGCAGCTTGCAGGCATTCTCCTGTATTTCTACCGCCGTGATATCAAGGCGGTTGTTGTTTTTGTACCATAAAAGCGGAATAGTTCCGCAACCCGTGCCAAGGTCAACACATTTTTTCGCACCGATTTGCTTTGAAAAATCGGCAAGTAAAATTGTGTCCGTTGAAAAACGGTAGCTGTCTGACACATATATTTTAATACCGCTGCCAAGCGGTTCAAGATGTTTATTGTTCATCGGTATTCCCCTGAAAACAGTAATTAAAAAGCGGCAAGGAAATCCCTGCCGCCTGTCTTTGTGGATTAACCCTTAATCAGCCTTCCTGTGGAGCGCCGACGGGGCAAACTTCAGCACATGAACCGCAATCAACACAAGCGTCTGCATTGATTTCATACTTGCCGTCGCCTTCTGAAATAGCGTCGCAAGGGCAGTTGTCTGCACAAGCACCACACATGATGCAATCGTCACTGATAGTATATGCCATAGGGAAATACCTCCTTCATGAATTTCACCTTTATTGTAACATAAATTTTGAAAAAAGCAACCTTTTGGAAAGAATTTTATATTTTAAACTGAAAACAGTTCTTTTTTACTGCAACTTGACGAACGCTGTACGCATTACAAAAAATTATTCAAGTCCCTTGAATTTTTCCATTTCCTTTTTGTCAAGCTTGATGTAGCCGTCCTTAACAAGCTTGCATTGCTTGACTGTGAATGATTTCGGAGCGGCGTCTTCGGGAGTGTTGTTAAGCTTAACCTTTAAAGTTCCTGCAATCAGGTTGTTTTCAACAACAAGACCTCTGCCTTCGGGAGTATTTACAATTGCTCCTACCTTTGGGGTGTGTTTAAGAAGGTCTGTGTATGCCTCCTGTTCATATTTAAGACAGCACATAAGTCTGCCGCAGGTTCCCGAAATTTTAACGGGAGAGAGTGACAGGCCCTGCTCCTTTGCCATTTTTATAGAAACAGGCTGAAAGTCGCCGAGAAAGGTCTTGCAGCAAAACGGTCTGCCGCAGATGCCGAAGCCGCCGAGCATTTTGGCTTCGTCTCTCACGCCTATCTGCCTTAGTTCTATTCTCGTCCTGAACACGGACGCAAGGTCCTTTACAAGCTCTCTGAAATCCACCCTGCCGTCGGCGGTGAAATAGAACAGTATCTTGCCGCCGTCAAAGGTGTATTCAACGTTTACAAGCTTCATATCAAGCTTGTGCTTAAGTATTTTTTCTTCGCAGACGGAAAATGCCTTCTTCTCTTTTTCGGCGTTTTCCCTGACTCTTTCGAGGTCGGCCTTTGTAGCGGCTCTTATAACCGATTTGAGCGGCTTTACTATTTCGCTGTCATCGACAACGGAGTTACCCATTGTGACCTCGCCGCACTCCACGCCGCGCGCGGTTTCGACTATTGCCCTGTCGCCCTTCTCAAACGTCTTGCCGTCAGGGTCGAAGTAGTATACCTTACCCACCTCTTTAAATCGTATTCCGACAACTTCTGCCATTTGTATGTCTTCCTTTCGGAGCTATTTTATATTATTTACCCACAGCCTCTCGCAGCTTATAGCAAAGCGAGGTAAGCAGCAGATTTTGATTCTGATTCATTGCCGCGCCGTCAAAAAGCTCATCGAGCACGCCGCAGCATCGGTATAATTTATCGGCCGTGAGTGCCGAGGACAGCTCTCCTGCCGTTTCGGAAAATTCCGGAGTCGCCGCCGCATGCAGCTTGATTTTAACGGCGTCGAGGAAAATGCTTTTGAGACAGAGAACCGTATTTTTAAATCCCGCCCTGTCCTTTTCAAGAGGGCTCACCGCAGCCAAAAGAGACGTTTCCGCGGGACTTAACAGCGCCTTAGCTATTTTTTGCGCCAAATCGGCGGTATCCTCGTCAAAAAGAGCCGAGTCATTTTCAGACCCGAGCGAAAATACCGTCGCACGCGACAGCACCGTGTCAAGCATAGCCGAGCGGCTCGGACACGTCATAATAAAATACACGTATGAGGGCGGCTCCTCAAATATTTTGAGAAGTGCGTTCTCACCGCTGTCGTTCATATTTTGAACTTCTTTTAAAATGTACACCTTTTTGTCACCGTCATTCGGCAGGACAAAGCAATCGGAGCGCACGGCGCGGCAGGCGTCAACCTTAAAAGCCGCGTCGGAGCTTATGTCTCCGTATTCACGCATATCAGGGTGCGACAAAGCCTCACATTTCACGCAGGACGGGCAAACACCGCACGGATGTGCGCCGCTGCCCACGCAAAGCAGGCTCTGCGCTATAAAACGCGCCGCCGAAAGCCGCAGCTCGGCAGAGCCGCCCTCAATAAGCATTGTATTAGGGAACGATAAGGTGTTTATATACGGCAAAACCTCTTTTTTAAAGCTCTCGCCGAATGAAGAAATGTCTGCCGTCATATCTTATAGAACTGCTCGACATCCACCACAAAGACCGTGGCTCCGCCAACCGAAACCTCAACGGGAACGGTCAGCATGGAATCGCCTATATATGTTGAATTAACGGGAGTAATCTGCTTGCGCTGACTTGAAAACTCCTCTATTACGGCAAGCGCGTCACCGACCTTTTCGTCCTCCACACCCGTGAGCATGGTGACGTTACCCGCACGGAGAAATCCGCCGGAGGTGGCAAGCTTTGTTACCATAAAGCCCGCCTTGTTAAGCTCTGAGATAACCAAGGATGCATCCTCGTTGTTGACAATAGCTATTAAAAGTTTCATAATGTCCTCCTTTCAATTTAAAACGACATATGAATTTATATTTGCGAAAGTGCTATAAACAGCGGCATTGTTATTATCGACAGAAGGCTTGCCACGGCGACGACCTGTGAGGCCGCGGCACTGTCCTTGCCGTACTTTGCCGCAAACATAACGGTATTGTTTGCACTCGGTGCCGACGCGGAAATTATAAGCGCCGTCAAAAGTGTTCCCTTTACGCCCATAAGCTTCAGCACCGCCAAAATCACAGCCGGCAAAGCTATGAGCTTTAAAAACGATACGAGATAAGTGTCCTTTTTTAAAAACATCGTTTTCAGATTTGTTTTTGAAAGATATGTGCCGAACATTATCATGGCAAGCGGCGTATTAAGACCGGCAACGTAATTCACGGGAACCGAAATAAGAGACGGAAGCCTGATATTAAAGAAAAACAGCGGCAGTCCCAAAAGCACCGACACTACTCCGGGATTGAGTATCAGCCATTTCGGATTGAAGCCGGTTTTTTTCGCGCTTTCGCCCGACATAAGATAGATGCCGTGCGTAAATGCGAATATATTAAACGGAATCAACACACCCGAGCAAAAGAACACGCCCTCTGCTCCGAGCTCTGCCTCGGCGAGCGGCAATGCCATATAGCCGACATTTCCGTATATCGCCGCATACTTATATATGCACGACAGATTTTTGTCGGTCCTGCGCCAAAACGGAATACAAATCACTATTGCAACGACGTGCAAAATCGTTCCTCCCAGAAACGACATCAGCATACCGCGAACATTTTCACCGGACATTTCGACGGACGAAAATGACTGAATTATTATGGCAGGCGTAACTATATAAAAAAGCAGGTCGTTTGTGAGCCTTGCCGCTTTTTCCGTATAGATTTTAGTCCTGTCGCATATAAAGCCGAGAAGAACCAGTACATAGAGAATAAACACCTGCTTCGCGGCTGTTGCCACGTCGGAAAGAAACATAATTATCTACACCGCCGATATGTCAGTTGATTTTGTCAGCCTTGGCTGCCGTTTCGTCCTCACTCGGCGCATTGTCCTCGGACTCCGGTCTGCCGTGCTTCATCTGATGGCGTATATATACAATCGCAAAAAACGCAAATGCCGGATCGGTTAAGGAAAATCCGAGTTCGGACGGCAGGCGGTCTCTTTTTCCGCACAGCGTAATTACAAGACGGGAAACGCCTATCACCGCCGCCAGCATCGCAGCCGGCATACCGTATGAGACAAGCTTTTTAAACTCGCCCTTGTCGGCAACGTCGGAGGAAATCTTCGCAAACGACATAAAGAACAGCATCACAAGCGCAAGCTCAAGCATTTCGAGCATAAGCTCCGAAACGTTTATAAAGCTGATCTTGGTCATAAACCTTGTTATCATTTTGCACATAGCCCAGAAAAGCGGAGCCAGAGCGAGCACCTTATAAGATGTAAAATCGGCCTTGTCATTAAAATACGAAAGTGCAAAAACTATAAAATAAACACAGGCGATTATTCCGAATATGCTCTCAAAAAGCGACGCAAACATCCCGTTTGAGAAAAAATATCTCATAAACGACACGTCGAGGTTACTCGAAAAATCGCTGCAGGACGCGGAGAACGACAGCATCGAATCCGCAGAATCATACGCCGTACCGACAGCCATAACAACGGCCGCCGCTCCGAGAAGCTTGTTTTTGCACATAGCGGGTCTTGAAGCTCTCGTATCATCGCAAAGCCTCGAAAACACGATAAGCAGTGCCGTAAACACAACAACTGCGACATACATAAAGTAAACGCTGAAATTGATTTTTTTGTAAAATCCCGTACTGCCCGTATCTATTATCGCAAACAGCTGATATATACGTACCGGCAACAGCACGGCCGCTCCTGCGGCGAGCGTTATGAGAATCTGTTTAAAATTAAAGCTTTTTTCGAAGCCCGTTTTTTTCATTTATAAGAGTCCTTCCGTTTTTATCTTTCCTCGGACGGAACGTAATCCGGCACTATGTGGTCAACATTGCGTTCGGCAATCGGAACAAACGCTCTCGGAAGAGCGACGCTCTTGTATGCGGGTCGCATTATGCGGCTGCCGGAGCACAGCTCCTCCAGACGGTGAGCGCACCAGCCAGAAATTCTTGCCGCCATAAACATCGGAGTGAAAAGCTCCGGCGGAATTCTGAGCATATCGTATATAAGCCCCGAATAAAGATCCACGTTTGCGCACATTTTTTTCTTTTCGCCCTTATACTTATAGAAAAGCTCGGGAGTGAGCTCTTCGACAAGAGAAATTATCTTGTAGTCATCGGCAAATCCGTATTTTTCCGCCTTTTGCGAGGCAAATTCCTTTAAGAGTACGGCGCGCGGGTCGGAAAGAGTATATACCGCGTGACCCATACCGTAGATAAGGCCTGTTCTGTCGCCCGCCTCTTTATGAATGACCTTGGTGAGATAGTCCGCCACCTGACCCTCGTCTGTTGGGTTGCTGACGGTTTTTTTGAGGTCGGCTATCATATTGTGAACCTGAATATTCGCGCCGCCGTGCTTCGGCCCCTTGAGCGAGCCTATACCTGCGGCGATTGCGGAATAGGTATCCGTTCCCGTTGAGGTTATGCAGCGTGTTGTAAACGTGGAGTTGTTTCCGCCGCCGTGATCGGCGTGAATAATCATACACAGGTCAAGTATTTTAGCCTCTTCATCGGTAAACTTGCGGTCGCTCCTTATTGTATGGAGTATGGACTCCGCCGTGGAGAGCGCTTTATCGTTCTGGTGGATATACATACTCTTGTGGTCGTATGCTCTGCGCTTTACCTGATACGCATATGACATAATGGTGGGTATCTGCGCTATGAGCTTAATGGACTGACGCAGCACATTTTCTATTGAAAGATCGTCGGGATTGTTGTCATATGAATACAGCGCGAGAACGCTCCTTGCGACCTTATTCATAATATTCGGCGACGGAGCCTTCATTATCATATCCTCTATGAATTCGTCGGGGAGCTCTCTTGCCTCGGCGAGAACCGCTCTGAATTTATCAAGCTGGTCCTGCGTCGGCAAATCACCGAGAAGAAGCAGCCAAACAACCTCTTCGTAACCGAAACGGTTTTCCTTTTGGCAGTTTCTCACTATATCGGTCATATTTATACCGCGGTAAATAAGCTTGCCCTCCTTCGGCACTCTTTCACCGTCGTCTATGTAATAACCCTCAACAGAGCATATTCTCGAAAGCCCTGCCATAACACCGGTGCCGTCGGAATTACGCAAGCCGCGCTTTACGTCGTAACGATGATAATCATCAAGCTTTATCTGGTTATTGCGTATAAGCTCTTCCTTCAGGGACGAGAGCGAATCGTCAAGTTTAGGAGAATGGTTGTAAGACAAATTTAAAACCTCCTGACTTACATTTAAGCGGACATATTAACTCATTCTAAGCATATAATTATAGATATAATATTTTATATTAAAAATCGCAATAAGTCAATAAAATTAGGGAGGTCAATTATGAAAACATACGGTATTTTATGCTTTGTTTTGGCACTTTTTATGATACTTACGCCGCTGTTGTCGCTCGACTACTCCTCCTTTTCTCTCTCCAACGTCAAAAGCACCTTTCAAAAGGAGAACGACAGAGAGGACGAGGAAAAGCTGCTTGACGAAAAATCCGACAGCGTAAAAATAAAATCAGCCGCAAGCGGCAACGTGGCAACCGCCTCTACAAAGGAATACATAATAGGCTGCGTCGCCGCCGAAATGCCCGCAACATACAGCACGGAGGCCTTAAAAGCACAGGCGGTATGTGCGCGCACATTTACATACGGGCAGATGAAAAACGATACGTATGCCCGGTACGGGGCAAATCTGGATGATTCCATTGCCTATCAGGCCTATCATGCAACAACTTCCTATGAAGTGACGGATCAGGCTGTGGCGGATACCGCAGGTATGGTGATGACGTACAAAGGAAAACTTGCGGACTGTTATTATTATTCCACTTCCCCGGGATATTCTGAAAATCTGGAAGTATGGAATGCCGCATCTCCGGGATATCTGCTGGCGGAAAACCATACCAGGGAAAAGACAAAAGATCTGTCTTCGGATAAAGCCTTTCATAAATTTATTACAGCAAAAGCGGATGCCTATGATGAAAATTCCCCGTATTTCCGATGGACGGCTACCCTGTCGGCAAAGCTGGGCATGGATGAAACATATGGAAAACTGAAAAAACTGAAAGTCAATAAACGAAGCACTTCCGGATATGTACTGTCTCTTACCATGGTTTTTGAAAAAGGAGAGCGGACGATCGAAAAGGAAAATGAAATCCGGTATGCACTCGGAAAGTATCTGC
>OHWL01000390.1_pt1 | contig 10984 bp, 8 predicted proteins | sample 1579711 | NCBI WGS metagenome assembly OHWL01 (sample SAMEA3882523, study PRJEB24775) | human gut metagenome | biome: human-associated habitat; feature: intestine environment; material: feces | place: Netherlands | collected 2009/2010 | reverse complement strand
ATTTTATCCTACGTGATAAAAATTTTATCCTACGTGATAAAAATTTTATCCTACGGATAAAATGGAAATGCTATTGGTAAAATAATCATGCTGATCACGGTTGCAATGACGATCAACGGCATTCCGGCTTTTACATAATCCATAAATTTATAGTTGCCGGCTCCGACTACCATCGTATTGGCAGGCATTCCGATTGGAGTAGCGTAGGCACAGGAACCTCCTATGACACATGCCATCAGAACTGCTCTTGGATCTGCACCCATTCCCTGGGCAATGGATATACAAATCGGTGCCATCAGGGCTGTAGTAGCTGTATTTGACATAAAGTTTGTCATGATACAGCACAGAATAAACACCACAAAAGTGAATAGTACCGGAGAAGGATTTTCACCCAATGCTCCAACCACCTTATCTGCAATCAGTTCTCCTGCTCCAGTAACCTCGAGTGCCTTTGCCAGAGAAAGCGTACCTCCAAACAGGAAAATAGTTTTTAAATCAATGGATTTTAAAGCATTCTTTTCAGAAATGACACCGGTGAGGATTAATAAAATTGCTCCTACGCAGCCTGTGATACAAAGTTTTACACCAATCTGTTCTTCAAAAATCATCCCTATCAGGGTGGCAATCAGAATCACCAGCGATAATACTTTTTTCCACTTTGGAACATTGCTAAAATCCTGTGACTCATCAAAAATAGAATCATCTGCATCCGTCGTGTCATGATGCGGTAAAATTTTAAATCCGATCGTAGCATAAAATAGAATACCAACGATCAGAATCGGCAAACCGACAATCGCATACTCGAAAAATCCAAATTTCAATCCCAACGGTTCAAGTGCAGATTGTGCAATCATATTGCCGGGTGCACCAATCAGTGAAAGATTTCCTCCCATTGCTGCTGCAAATACTAACGGCATTAAAAGTCTTGACCGCTTATACCCTGACTTCGCTGCAATTCCAATTACAACCGGAATAAGAACTGCTGCCGTACCGGTGTTGGAAAGAAATCCGCTCATAACTGCCACAATCACCATGATTGCGATAATCAGACTGCGTTCCGTTTTTGCAAATTTTGTTACCAGACTTCCAATCTCATTTGCCATACCGGTTTCAAACAATGCCCCGCCTACAATGAACATGGCAACAAACAGAATCACGTTACTGTTGATAAATCCATTGAAAGCATCACTTACGCTCAACACACCGGTAATCACAAGACCAATGCAGACAATCATGGATGTCAGACCGAGTGGAATCTTCTCTGTAACAAACATGATAATGGCAAATGCCAGAAATATTAATGTAATTACTGTCGGGCTCATAGAAAACCTCCTTTTTTCTCTTTTTTATCGTGTTAAAAAGTGACATGGCCTTGTCGTTTTCCTTTTGTAAACACATCATATCGCATTTTCAGTATAATGTACATTTCATATACTTGACGTCAGCATAGTTTTTCCCTATACTGAAACTATAGTATAATTTTTCTGTACAATGACGGAGGATTCTATGACACTGACACAATTAGAATACTTTTGTATGGTATGCCGCTACCATAGTATTACCCGCGCGGCTGACGCGCTCTATGTTTCCCAGCCTACGATCTCCACTTCGATCCGGGATCTGGAAAAAGAATTTCATCTGAAACTTTTTAACCATGGAAAGAACAGAATTTCCCTCACCAAAGACGGTGAGGCTTTTTATCAGAAAGCAGAATTTATTCTAAAACAGACGCAGGAACTGTACACCGACTTTTCAAATATTGAAAAAAAGCGGCACCCGCTGCGGATCGGTATTCCTCCTATGATCAGCACGGTATTTTTTCCGCGGGTGACCGACCAGTTTCAGGAACAGTATAATATACCCATTCAGCTTTTAGAATATGGCTCCCTCCGCGCCCGTACTTTAGTCGACAATGAACAGTTAGATATCGCCATGGCAAATATGGATTTTTATAATCTGGATAAATATAACAGTTATGTCATGATGGAAGACAGATATGTCTACTGTGTTTCCAAGACGCACCGGTATGCCGGTGAAAAAGAAATTACAATGGATATGTTAAAAGATGAGCCCATTATCTTATTCAATACGGACTCTGTTCAAACCCAGACAGTCATCACCCGTCTGCGCAGTGCCGGGATCACACCAAATGTCCACATGTACTGCAGCCAGCTCGTTACTGTCCTTAATTTTGTCCGGGGTGGTAAATGTGGGGCTTTTTTGTATTCCTCTCTCGCTACCAATCCCCGTGATTTTGTTGTGATCCCGGTATCCCCGGAAATCACCAGTAAATTTGGTATCATCTGGAAAAAGGGTGTTTTTGTACCGGATCAGTTAACTAAATTTGTAAAATTCATTCAGGAGTATGATGTTACCCCTTATTTACCGAAACTTTAATCTGACAGTCTTGTTTTTTATCAACTTGTTTAGAAAACTTTACGGTAACTGCAATCACTCAAAATCTCTGGTAATGTTCGTAAGCCATTTATTTCTGAAATAGTGAATGAATACCACAGGCATTTTTTCGAACTCGTCCAGGGTCATGACAAAGTATACCCAGACAGGCGGCAGTTTAAAAACATATGCAGCAAGAAAAGTAAGTGGGACTGCAACAAGCCACATAAATATAGTATCTACGATCATTCCAAATCTGGCATCACCGCCACCCCTGAAGCAGCCGCATATAAGACAGGTATTAATACCTTCGCCCACAAAACGCCAGGTTGTCATAATGATAAAAATGCCAAGATAATAAATAGCCGTCTCTGTTAATTTATCCCGGTAGAAATCCAGTATCATAGGACGGATCGCCAGAATAACGACACATCCGATCAGGCTGACAATAAATGTTATTCTAAGCATTCGTTTTCCGTACTCTCTTGCTGTATCGATGCGGTCTTTCCCAAGTTCCTGACTGACAATGATCGTAGTAGCGTTGGCAAAACCACGGCAGGCGATAGCGCCGATATTTACCACCATAACAGCAACGGCATTTGCTGCAACCATATCATCACCAATATGACCAAGAATTGCTGCAAATGCTGAATTGGCAAAACTCCAGACAACGTCATTTATCACGGCCGGAGTGGCAATTTTTATAAAGTCCTGAAACAGAATATCTGATTTTGCAAAGAAATATTTTATTCTGAATCTGACGTCTGAACTGCGTAATGAGTAAATCAGACAAATCAACACTTCTGAGATTCTGGCAATCACAGTGCCAAGTGCAACACCGGTAACACCGAGCTTTGGAAGACCAAACAATCCAAAAATAAAGGATGCATTACAAAGTACATTGACACAAAGCGAAACAATATACGTAACCGACGGCAGCATGATTTTCCCGATGCTTCGGAGAGAGCTCATAAAAATCTGTGAGAATCCCATGAATAAAAATGAAAATGAAATCACCTTCAGATACTCACTTCCGGCAGCGATCGTGTCAGGACTGTTTGTAAAAATCTTCATAATTGCCGTTGGCATAGTAAAAGAGATAACAAAAAATATAAGAGAAATAATCAGGGAGATACGTTCTGCGAGACCAAGAATCTTCTCAACTGTCTTTTTATCACCTTTTCCCCAGTACTGGGCACATAAAACCGAAGTACCTGTTGCCATTCCATAATATAAGCAGAAAAGAATAAACGTATACTGGTTCGCAAGCGATGAAGCCGACATGGCAGTCTGGCTCACGTATCCAAGCATTACCGTGTCTGCAATGTTTACCAATGTTCCGATCAGATTTTGGAGCATAATCGGAAATGCTAATGTCGATGCATATTTTAAGAAATCTTTTTTATTTAACATACAGTAGTTCTTCCTTAGTTCTTAGAATTTATATATAACAATTGACTGACCATACAGACTATACTGTCTGCAGATAATATATGCAAACAGGAGTCATTCTTCTATATTCTTAAAGCATGATTACCGCAGCATCAAGCCCCTCAACTTTTCCATTAAACGGTTCATCTCTAAGCAAATTATATTTTCCCTCATACTCGCTAAAGTTCTTTGCATTACTGCTGCAATTAAAAATCAAGGCAATTGTCTCTTCGACATTTTTTCGAATCAGGACTATTGTTTCTTCCTCATCCTTTGTAATTGCCCCGATCAGTTCGCCTTCTGAAATACACGCATGTTTTTTTCGGATCCAAAGCAGCTGTTTATACCATTCATACATCTCTTTGTCCTGATATTCTTCATCCCAGTACATGCCCCGCCTGCAATCCGGATCATTTGCTCCCGGCATAGCAAACTCATCTCCATAATAAATCATTGGCATTCCCGGCAATAACAGCTGAAAAGCCGCTGCCAGATGCTGTTTTTTCTTATTTCCATTACACAGATGTAAAAATCTTGCTGTGTCATGGCTGTCAATCAGATTCCACATAAGAGGATAACATTTTTTATTTAAACGTCCCTTCAAATATCCAAGATTCTGTATAAACTGACTGACCTGTATCTTTTCATCTGCCAGCAGATCGATCAGATTCAGATAAAACGGATAGTTCATGACCGTATCCCATTCATCTCCCTCAAGAAAATCTCCTGCATAATGCCAGATTTCTCCAATGATCAGCATATCCTTTTTTACAGCCTTGACCGCTCTTCTAAAATTCTTCCAGAAATAATGACTGATCTCGTCTCCTACATCCATTCGCCATCCGTCAATATTACATTCCTTAATCCAATAGCACGCAACATCTGTAATGAATTTCTCAACTTCAGGATTTTTCAGATTTAGCTTAGGCATTCCGCCATAGTATCCGAAGCATTTATAGTTTGGAATCTCTCCTCTTTCACTTTTAAGTGGAAATTTCTCAATATAATACCAGTCCAGATATTTCGATTTTTCTCCCTTTTCCATGATATCTTCAAATGCAAAAAATTCTCTTCCTGTATGGTTGAACACTGCATCCATGACGATTTTCATTCCGCGCTTATGAGCTTCCTGTACCAGTTCCCTGAGATCTTCTGTCGTTCCAAATGATGGATCGATCTGATAATAATCAATGGTATCGTACTTATGACTTGAATTTGATTTAAAGATAGGTGTCATATACAAAACATCGATTCCCAGATTCTGAACGTGATCCAGATGTTCAATTATTCCTCTGAGATCACCATGCAGATCATCCATAGACGAAATTGGTGCTTTATACCATTGTTCCTTATCTACCTGCTGCGATGCTGCAAAACGGGCCGGAAAAATCTGATACACGACCTTATTTGCTGCCCAGTCCGGCACCTCAAACATTTCTTCTTCCCGAAGATTCTGCGGACAATCAAACATTCTGTCCCTGTTTGTGATACATTCCTTAGAAAACTCATAATTGCCATAATATATTTTTTCACCCTGCGTGTCCGTAAATTCAAAATAATATCTGAGACATATCAGATGCATCTGAAGCTGTGCTTCATAATAATCATGAAACTGTGAAGTGGCAATCTTCTTCATCAGAATAGTCTTCCGCGTATCCTTGCACTCCATTGGTATATACTTATCTTCACAGTGAAGGAAGATCTCCTTCATATCATCTTTTTTAACCTGCACACGTATCACAAACAGATCCTTATCAATTGCGTAACAGAATCTTTTGTCCATATCATGATAAATTGCTGAATATTCCATAATAACCTCCATTCTTGCGTGTGAAAAATCTTATTTTTTATACTATTTCCCCTCTACCTGTTCTTTTTCCTGTATTTTAGCTTACTTTTTCAAATAATTCTAACGTGCCAAAGGTCGGATGTCGATGGTTTTTTGACCATTATTTACTCTAATTTATCACAAGTAGCAGGAAAAGCAACTATCCATTTCGCTCTGTAAAATGTTTATGGAAAATTCATTCGACAAATCATGCTTTCCGAACTAAAATAAGAATGCGATATGATAATTTCATGATCCTATGAAAGGAGACAACATGATATGAAGAATAAAAAATATTCCATCGTTTATAGCAGCTTAACAGGTAATACCAAGGTGCTGGCTGATGCAATCCACGAGGCATTACCTCAGGATGAATGTGAGTATTTCGGTGTGTCCGACACAGTGATCCCTTCTTCCGAACTGCTCTATATCGGATTTTGGACAGACAAGGGTAATGCAGATACCAGGACATTACAGCTATTATCGCAGTTAAAGAATAAACAGATTTTTCTGTTTGGAACTGCAGGCTTTGGTGGCAGTGATATCTATTTTCGGAAAATCCTGAGTCAGGTTAAGCAGTTCATTGACGCAAGCAATGTTATCGTCGGAGAGTATATGTGTCAGGGCAGAATGCCGCAGTCTGTCCGGGAACGCTACTTGAAAATGAAGGAAGCTCCTAATCATCCGGCAAATCTTGATGTATTGATCCAGAATTTTGACTGTGCATTGTCTCACCCTGATGCCAATGACCTGGAAAAACTGAAAGAAGCCGTTATGGATCCATCCTTCTGATAAGACCATAAAATAAGGCAGCCCCACATAGCTGAGTCTGCCTTACTCTCTTTATTTAACGTTGATGCCACTGGCATATTGCTGCAGAAACTGTTTCTTTCCACATGGTCTTCCAAAATAATATCCCTGCAGATAATCAACCTTCATTTCTTTCATTTTCAGAAGCCATTCTTTTTCCTCGATGCCTTCTGCGCATATCCTGACGTTAATACTATGTACCATGGGGATGATATTTTTATATAATTCATAATCCCTGTCACTGTTCATCGCCTTGGCAGTAAAATCCCTATCCATTTTCACGTAACTTGGATTCATATCACGGATACAATGAAGATTCGAATATCCTGTTCCAAAATCATCGATCACAAAGGGAATCCCGTTCTTGTCCAGAGTTTTACGGAATTTACAGAACGAAGGTGTCATATCCATAAATCCGCTTTCTGTCATTTCAACACATAAGCATTCCGGCTGTAATGAATATTTTTGAATTGCATCCAGAATATCCCGCTCCACATTGCCTTGCAGGATCTGAACATAGGATACATTTACATTCATCCGGAAGTCAGGAATATATTTCTGCATTTCACAGCACATTGCTGCAGCTTCGTTCAAAATATATCTTCCAGCGGGAATGATCAATCCGGTCTCTTCCAATAATGGGATAAACTCCATCGGTGAAACAAACTCCCGCCCTTCTTCCGTTATCATGGAGAAACGCATCAGTGCCTCTGCTCCAATGATCTGTTCGGACTGACAGTCCACGATCGGCTGGTAGTATACTTCAAAGCCATCATAATGGTTCACAATAGCATTACGAAGTGTTGCTATGATTCTTCCTTTTCGTAAAAAGACCTCATAGTCATCCTGGTCAAAAATATAGAATCCATTTTTACCCATGCTTTTTGCCTGTTTCAAGGCAAATTCAAACTTTTTGCGGCATTCTTCGGTTCCCTCACAAAATGTTGCTGCATCTATAACACCAATAGAAATAGAAAATATAGCTTCATAATTTTCGGCTACTATGAAATTATGAAGTTTATCTGTAATCTTTTCTTTCAGTGCCACAGCGTCTTCTGCGGAGGAAGCTTCCAGATCCACGATCACATACTGATCCGCTACCAGATGGTAAATTCTCTGCTTGTCTGAAAGGCATTCCTTCATACAGCCGGCTACGCTTTTCAGGATATAATTACCATAATCAGCTCCCCTGGAGCTATTGATCGCTCCAAAATCATCAATTCCTACATGCATAAAAAATCCCTTGGTAATGGGTTCTTTTTGTGCACGCAGGTAAGCAAGGAATTCCGGACCGCCAAGCAGTCCTGTGACATTATCGGCTCTTCTCCTGTTGCCGGTCTCATTCAGACACCCGACCAGATACTCTGCCTTTCCCTGCTGATCAATGATCACGATACCACGGCTGTTAATCCAGACCGGCATACCTTCTTTATCAAGCCACCTGTAATGAAGATTATGTACATTTTCTCTTCCTTCGCATATATCCGCAAGATGCTTTGCAAGCATCCTGCGGTCTTCCTCATATACTACCTTCATAACTTCATTTGCAGCATCTGTCAGAACATTTTTCGACATATTAAACCGTTCCACAGCTGACTGTGAAATCTCAAAGGTATTATTCTGCAGATCAAATATATACAGGTAATCATCCATACATTCTGTAATGATCTCAAATAAGATTTCTGCTGTCTGCTCTCCAAACACTTTAAATATATCATTAATCACAACAAGAACCTTCCTTCCGACAGCTTCACTCTATTCCTGCCATTTTCTAGAATAGCTTAAAGATATTCACACGGTCATGCATCTTGGCTGCTCCCTCTGCCAGATTAATACTGATCGCAGTATTCTCTTCGGAGGATGCAGCATTGCCCTGTACTACGCCGGACAGCTGTTCAATTCCCTGACCGATCTGCTCCAAGGACTCTGCCTGGGAGTTGGCTTTCTCCATGGTGTTCTCTGCAAGCTCTGCAAAGGACTCCATATCTGCAATGATCTGATTGAATGCGTCTGCTGTTGTTCTTGTAATCGTATTGCCCTTTTCGATTTCCACTAAGGTCTTATCGATCAGATCTCTTGTATTTACAGCAGATTTTGCACTGTCTGCTGCCAGCTTGCCGATCTGATCTGCCACTACTGCAAATCCTCTTCCTGCTTCTCCTGCTCTGGCAGCTTCAATGGAAGCATTCAGGGATAACAGGTTGGTCTGGGATGCAATATCCTCGATATCTGTGATAATATTACCGATCTCCTTGGAGATTTCTGTAATGTGCTCCATTTCCTTGAGCAGATCGTTCATTTTTTCTTTTTCTTCGTTCGCTTTATTTGCAGAGGCTTTTACACGTGCAGATGCGCTCTGTGTTTCCTTCGCTGTATCTGCCGCCAGATCCACGACCGTATCAATGGTGGCATTCAATTCCTCGATGACTCCTGCCTGCTCTGTTGCACCGTCCGCCAGGGATTTTGATGCATTTTCCACCTCGGATGAATTCGATGATACCTGTTCTGCCAGATTGCTGATCTCGGTCAGGGTACTGTTAAACCGTTTCAGAATATACAGCAGTGATGTCTTCAATTCCGAGAAATCGCCTAGGAAATCTGTAATATCATCACCATTTCTGGTCAGGTTACCCTGCGCTATTGCCTTTACCTCCACAGAGATCTCGCTGACATAATCTGCCAGAATACCCATGGCTTCTTTCAGATTCCTGATGGTATCGCCAAGCTCATCCTCAGACTCATAGGTAAGCATTTCTACATTAGACAGTTCGCCCTTACGCAGGCTGGCAACTGCTGCATCTATCTGTTCTACCGGCTCGGTAATGGAATTGGTAATGATCCTTCCGATCAGTGTCGTCACTACAGCAATCGCAAGACCCGCTGCCACGATCACAATAAATATGATTACAGTGCATACATTAGCCATGGTCTTTGCCTGATCTAATTCTACCTGGAACTTGTCACATAATATAGTTAATTTTTCAGCAAAAGCTTTATATTCTTCATACACCTCTCCGGTCATCAGCTTTGCTGCTTCCTGCTGTTTACCCTCACGGCTCAACTTCAGGATTTCATCTGAAGCAGCTCTGTATTCTTCCCATGCAGCGTTTGCTACTTCATAATCATCCCGTCCTTTTTGAGCATCACTGTCTGCAGACATGATTGCATCCAGATTCGCACCGGTATCCTGGATCTGACTCTCCAGCTTCTGGATTTCTTCTTCGCAGGAGTTCATGACTGCTGCATCTGATTCTACCAGATGCTGATACTGTTTGATTCTGTATTTCGCAGTCATTGTCTCTAAATCCTGCAGATATTCCAATGACGGAGACCAGACCTCCGTGATCTTCTCTATATTTGAACGGATCACTAATGTCGAGATCAGTGCCACCAACACTAAAAATAATGTCATAACAAGCACTGTCATTTGATATACTTTTAATTTTCCTGCAACCTTTAAGTTAGCTATACGCTTTTTGATCTTTTCCATGATAGTTTTCCCTTCCTTTGTAAATTATTGACTCAAACTTCGCACATTAAAATGTGCCTTTGCACCTTGAAAATTCAATAATAACTGGCATAAAAATAACATGAAACCAATGGTTTTGGTATAATTGAGTCGCCAAAAAACAATTACAAACCGGAGGCTCATGCTATGAATAAAAGTATAACACAAGCGACTCAAAATGATAAGCAGATTTCTAAATCTATCAAACGATTTTTTACAAGGTTTCATATTTCCTCAGCCTTGAAAGCTGCCAATGCCTATAAAAGGAAAGGCACTCCGGTAACGGAGATTTTTCAATACATGTTTCTGCTGATTTTCTCCAACAGAAGTATGTATATGAGTCTGCTTACAGGAAAAAACACACCTAATTTTGCTCTTCATATAATTCTGTACCTCAAACACATCTGCTATTTTTTCGCAACATGAACATAAAAATGAACACCATGTGTTTCTTTTCCTTTTCTCACATAATTAATTTCTTTATTCATTGACAGAATCTCAAAATCCTGAAGTAATTCAAACAAGTCATTTTCATCCACATAGCAATGCGGGATACCGACTTCATGTCCCTCCGTTGCTATCATCGTATATCCATCCACCGTTTTTTCTTTAACATAATGTGGATTATCCTTTGTATTGAATGAAATAAATGCCTCTCCTTTATCCTTCAAAACTCGATTTATCTCCCTCAATGCCTTAACAACTCCATCATAACTGGTATGATAGATTGTATGAAAACATATGACGCAATCAAAACTTTGATTTTCATATGATAGCTCCGTCATATCCTCCACTCTCGCATCTATATTATCGAGACCTTTTTCTTTTATCTGCTCTTTCACATATGTGATGCTACTTTCCGATAAGTCTATTGCACTCGCCTTAAAACCATTTTTTGCAAAGAAAAAGGCGTGCCTTCCCTTCCCTGTTCCAATATCCAATACTGAGTGATACTTTCTAACCCAGCTTAGTGCCACAGGTAAAAACTCTTCTGAAATTTCATTCCATGATTC
>OHWL01000380.1_pt1 | contig 11207 bp, 12 predicted proteins | sample 1579711 | NCBI WGS metagenome assembly OHWL01 (sample SAMEA3882523, study PRJEB24775) | human gut metagenome | biome: human-associated habitat; feature: intestine environment; material: feces | place: Netherlands | collected 2009/2010 | reverse complement strand
CAACAAAAAAGATACTTCAGGGCAATCCTTCTTTGATTCCTGTTATTGCTGAACAAATAAAAATTTCTATGCCTATAGCGACAATTATATTAAGCTGCTCTCATATATTTTCATCTCTATTGCAGCCATACTTCGGATTTTTTGCCGATAAAATGAAAAAACGAGCATTGATTTTCTGGGGATTAATTTTTACAGCAATATTTATATCTTTTGCTCCGGCGGTTAAACACGTATATTTAATGGTTCTATTCATTATGCTGGGAAGTTTAGGTTCAAGTCTTTATCACCCGCAAGCTTTAGGGTTAGTTTCAAAATTCACAACTTCAAACTCAGCAAAAAATATGGGGATTTTCATTGCATTAGGAACTTTAGGATTTTCTACCGGCCCATTATTATCTTCTGCTTTTGCCCAATATTTTGGTTTGAACAGAATGCCTATACTCTGTATTTTAGGTATCATTTGGGCGTTTTTAATGTTCAAAATGGTTCCTAAATTTTCAAATATCGAAACTGAAAAAATAAATATCAATCTAAAACAAGCTTTTATTGATATTCTATCAAACAAAAAGCTTAACATACTGAACACAATAGCGGTTTTAAAATCTTTAGTTACAACATCTTGTTCAATTTTGCTTCCATTTTTATGGAAAGCTCAAGGATATTCAAAATTTCAAATTGGAACAGCTTTATTTTTCTTTTTATTCCTAGGAGGTATTGCATCACTATTAAGTCCTAAATTTGAAAAGAAAATAGGTACACCAAAAGTCTTCTATATTTCAATGATATCAACATTTCCAATGATGATTTTATTCATGTTTACATACAAAACATTACCTATTTTATCATTTATTATTTTTGCTCTTATGGGATTTATAACATTCTTTGCAACTCCAATTACAATGAGTATGGCTCAAAAAGTTTTACCGCAATACAAAAGCATTATCGGCGGTTTTATAAACGGATTTTCCTGGGGGATAGTTGCAGTAGCAATGTCTATAATAGGTTACGTTGCACAAGCAACAAGCATTGTTCCTGTTCTTGTAATAATTTCCATTATACCGGCAATTTGTTCAATACTGGTAAAATACTTATTTAATGAACCCGAAATTAAGCAATAAAATCTAAATATTTTTGAGATGCGTCTGTTTTAGATATAAATAACGATGAAATAGAATTGATTATACGGGTAAATGGATTTTGATTAATAGAAAAAGTTGAAATAACTTCATTCACATTACCAAAACCTTCATTTAAATTATACTTCGACTGAGCCTTGTTTATAGGCTCTACATTATAAGAATTTTTTGATTTTACATCAAAATATCCAATCGAAGATACGAGCATCTCTTAACCCCAACTACCTATTGCTTTACAATAGTAAAACAAACAATCTTCAAAATCAAGATTTTTTAGCAAAAAAATAATTTATGTGATTTAAAAATAATATGCAAATAAATTACAATAATCAAACTTTTACAGGTCTGGCTAAATTTCAAAAACAAGTTGACGAAAAACTCATAAGAGGCAAAGCTGTATCTTGCCCTTGGAGACTTTATAAAATGAAACAGGATGGAATTACTCAGGTAATTGATCTTAGAAATAGTTCATTGATAGAAAGACCAATTGAAAAATTTTTCTGTAAATTATTCGGCATAAAATATATTAATTACAAATATCCGCATAGATTAAATAATATTCCGGAAAAAAGTTTTTTTGATAAAGTAAATAACTCAATAAATTCTAACAATGGAAAAACATATATCCATTGCCAGTATGGAAAAAGAAGAACTGGAATTTGAATATGTAGAAGAAAAAGTGAGATATGAACATAAAAAGAATGTTTGTGAAGTGCTGCTGATTATTGTTTTGCTTGGAATCGTAATGGGTACCTGGAGAGAATTTTTTAGTTTTATAAGAACTGCATATCAGTACACTGTAACTTCCGGGTATAATGGCATAAAAGAAATGAACATTTGTTTTATATTGTCGGTTGTTTTGGCGGCAGCGCTAACACTGGCAATATTGATACCTGTATGTGATGGTGTTGAAGATATGAGAGCTGCAAAGAGAGATTTGGCGATCATTGAGATTGCAATGAGAGAAAAAGAAAATGAGAGATAGAGAAAAGACTTCATTCCGGTGTAACGCTGGGGTGAGGTCTTTTTTAGTGTAAAATGCTATTTTATAAATAAAACAAAATAAGAGGATACTAGCAGACCTTAACCGCAGGGTGGAGTTTGTGGTTAAGCTGCTGTTTATGGAATCGTTGCTAACCGGGTGGAAAATGTTGTGGGAAAATGGTGGGAAAGAGGTTTTCCTTTTCCATGATTTTTCCATACATTATCCATGCGGTTATCAATGATGGAATAGCGGCTTATCCATAAAATCCATGCTGTTTTTATAATATGTATTACTTACGAAAGATGGACAATATTTTGTGGAATACATTGTGGAATACTTTGACGTAAAAAGTATACTTTTTGAGGTAAATTTTTTCTAAATAAGAAAATTTTAAACATATGAAAACCCAGTAAAATCAATATATTTTTGATTTCACTGGGTTTCTTTGAGTAAGCAGACAACGGGAATCGAACCCGCCTCCTCAGCTTGGGAAGCTGATATACTACCGATGTACTATGTCTGCCCGTAATGAAATAACTACTAATTATTATAGCAAAACGAAAAAAGATTGCAACCGTTTTTTTGACGGTGTAAACTGAGAGAGAGAAACATTGGAGGAAACGATAACGATATGAAATATCCAGAATTTTTACCGGAAAATGGAACGATCGGTTTTGTGGCACCATCTTTTGGCTGCAGTATAGAGCCGTACCATACAGCATTTTTAAATGCACAGAAGAAATTTACCGGACTGGGACATAGATTAGAACTTGGACCAAACTGTTATGCGTCGGAAGGAATCGGCATCAGCAGCACTCCGGAAGCATGCGGGGCGGAGCTGACAGAATATTATTGCAGCGATAAAAATGACATACTGATCTCCTGTGGCGGCGGTGAACTGATGTGTGAAATCTTAGACAAAGTAGATTTTGACAGGATCAGGGTGGCAAAACCAAAGTGGTATATGGGATTTTCCGACAATACTAATATGACATTCCTGCTTGCCACGCTGTGCGATACAGCATCTATATATGGACCATGTGCGGCGGCATTCGGCATGGAAACGTGGCATGAGAGCCTTTGGGATGCCTATCATCTTCTGCGTGGAGAAAAAAGCAGTATAGAGGGCTATGCACTGTGGGAAAAAGAAGGAAAAAAAGACGAGGAACATCCGCTTGAACCATACAATGTGACAGAAGAGAAAAAACTTATGGTATGTCTGCCTGAAAAACAGAAAAATAATGTGCAGTACAAACCATTGGTGCAGCCGGCAGAGGAATTACAGGAAGAAATCACCATGCAGGGAAGACTGCTTGGCGGCTGCATGGATTGTCTGGTCAACCTGCTTGGAACAGAATTTGATAAAGTACAGGAATTTACAGAGAAGTATCAGGATGACGGAATCATCTGGTTTTTAGAGTCCTGTGATCTGAATGTGATGTCTATCCGCAGGGCGGTCTGGCAGATGAAACATGCCGGATGGTTTTCGCATGTAAAAGGTTTTTTGATTGGAAGACCGGCGGTGTTCGGACAGGAAATGATGGGATTAGACCAGTACCATGCGGTTACAGACCTGCTTGCCGGGTATCAGGTACCGGTCATTATGGATGCGGATATCGGACATATCCCACCGATGATGCCGCTTGTCTGCGGAAGTTATGCGGACATCAGTGTCAGTGGAAATGCGTTGAAAGTAAATATGCAGTGGAAATAGATTTCCCCCAAATTATAAAATGACATTCACATTGCTGCCGATTCCGGTGTTGAGCAGTGTGTTTAAATCAGCAGTTACCGGTGTAACAGATGCGATGTTAAGTGCATTCACAGCGGTAGAACCGGTATCAGCAGAATCGGTTTTGCCGGTGGTGCTGTCGGAAACAGACGAGGATGTCTGTTTATTTGCATTGCGCTTTGCCAGTGCATCATTGTATTCGATCTGTGTCAGAATATTGCTTCTGTTTTCAAGACGTCTGGCATAGGAATTGACACGCTGCATGTACTCTGAATCTGAAGAAAACAGAGATTCAAATTTTGAAATATCCGCGGAACCAAAAAGAGAACTGCGCGATTCGAGCGTGCCGTTGCCTTTTACGGTAATACCGATCTTGTCAAGCTGGCTTTCATACTCTGCAGTCAGATTCTTCAGATTTTTCTGGGTGTTTTTGACGGTACGGTCGTCTGATGCACCGGATGAGTTTATCATATTATTGTAGGTGCTGATGAACGCTGAAACACTGTTTTTGATATTTGTTTCATTATCGTCATCATATGTAAATGAGCCAAGGGAACGTATCGCACGGCGCAGCGCATGCGAATCGGCACCCGTGAGGGTGGAATTGGTCAGATTACTGCGTGATGTGGTGGTACGTGCATCCGCATTTGCTGCATAAAAACGACGCATATAATAGGATGTACCAAGTGTGGTTCCGGCTCCGACATAAGCGGTATTGGCCATAAGAAAGACCTCCTTAAAAATCATCTGTTATATGTTTCGGTCGAAAAGCGTAGATAATTAACCATGGCATTGAAAATTTATTTGCGTTATACTACTATAGAAACAGCAGAAATATTACGACAGGAGGGAGAAGATTATGGAGATAATAGTTTGGTTGGCATTGATCATTTTCTTTGTGGTATTGGAGATCGCTACCGTTGGTCTGACATCAATCTGGCTGGCAGGAGGAAGTCTTGCAGGACTGATTTGTGCGGCATTTGGAATGGGAATCACGGGACAGATCATCGTGTTTGCAGCAGTGTCATTTGTACTGCTTTATTTTACAAGACCCTGGGCTCTGAAATATTTAAAACCGCATCTGGTTAAGACAAATTATGAGGAAGCAGTTGGAAAAAATGTCTGTGTCACAGAGCAGATTGATAATGTCAGGGGAACCGGAACCGCGGTTATGAATGGTCTGGAATGGACAGCCCGCTCGGTGGATGATGAAAAGACCTTCGAGCCGGGGATGATCGTGATGGTAAAGGAAATCAAGGGTGTCACTCTTTATGTGACGGAGAGCAGTGATATGCCTCAGATGAATGGAGATAAATAGAAATGAAACTTGGAATGGTATTTGAAGGCGGGGCAAACCGCACGGTTTTTTCCTGTGGAGTAATGGATAAATTTCTGGAAGAAAATATCATGCCGGATTATTACATCGGTGTTTCCGCTGGAATGGCATATGGATTGTCATATCTTTCCGGGCAGAAAGGACGTAATCTGGAACTGATGGAAAAATATATGGCGGATAAGCGCTATATGGGTATGCGCCATCTGCTAAACCGCAAAGAACATGCGTATTACAATACGAAGTTTGTGTTTGAAGAAGTACCGAATGAGCTTCTTCCGCTTGATTATGATGCTCTGGCACGTTTTCCGGGAGAGATTGAAGCGGCAGTCACAAATATTCACACAGGAAAAGCAGAATACATGGAAGTCCCGCGTGGGAAAGAGATGAAGGATCTGCTGATTGCAACCTGTTCACTTCCGATTCTTTTCCAGCCGGTAAAGATCGGCAGACATTATTATCTGGACGGCGGACTTGCAGATTCGGTTCCTTATGAGCATGCTATGGAAATGGGCTGTGAAAAACTGGTTGTTGTTCTGACAAGGGAACGCGGCTATGTAAAGACACAGGAAAAGGCGGCAGGCGTTATGAACCGTCTTTATCAGCGATATCCGAAGATCGTGGAGGATATGAAACTTCGCGCGGAGCGCTACAATGCTTCCATGGAAAAACTGATGCAGTTAGAGAAAGAGGAAAAAGTATTTGTGATCGCACCGGAGTCGACCTATGGAGTTGGCAGGACGGAGACGGATACCATAAAATTGCGCAGACTTTATGATGAAGGCTATCGTATTGCTACAGAACAGACGGACGCCCTTCGCGCCTATTTGAATAAATAATGCAAAGGAGAAAAAAGATGAACATTGTATTTCTGGATGCAAAAACAATCGGGGAAGACATTGATCTCTCCGGGTACGACAAACTTGGAACAGTTGTAAAATATGGATTTTCCACAACGGAGGAGGCAAGAGAACGCACAAAAGATGCCGATGTGGTGATCGTGAATAAAGTACAGATCAATGAGACATCGATCGGTGAGGCAGAGCACTTAAAACTGGTCTGCGTGACTGCAACCGGAACGAACAATCTGGACAAAGCATATCTGGATGCACATGGCATTGCCTGGAGAAATGTTGCCGGATATTCCACGGAGACGGTGGCACAGCACACATTTGCCCTGTTATTCTATCTTTGGGAAAAATTAAGATACTATGATGACTATGTCAAATCAGAAAAATACGTTGGAGATATCACATTTACCCATTTTGATAATGTATTCCATGATCTGAATGGTAAGACATGGGGAATTATTGGGCTTGGAGCGATCGGACGAAGAGTTGCGGACATTGCCAAAATGTTTGGCTGCCATGTGATCTACTATTCTACAACAGGGAAAAATAACCAGCCGGGTTATGAGCGTGTGGAGTTTGATGAGCTGCTTGCAAAATCAGACATCGTGTCCGTACATGCGCCGCTGACAGAGCAGACAGAAGGGCTGATGAATGCAGAGGCATTTTCTAAAATGAAACCGTCTGCCATCTTTTTAAACCTCGGCAGAGGACCGATCGTTGTGGAAAGAGATCTTGCAGATGCGTTGGAAAATAAAACGATCGCAGGAGCCGGACTTGACGTACTTACCGTAGAACCGATGAGTGCAGAAAATCCATTGAAACGGATCAAGGACAGCGACCGTCTGATCATTACCCCTCATATTGCGTGGGCAAGCCTTGAGGCGCGCACAAGACTGATGAAAATCATTGAGGGACAGATCCGTGACTTCTTTGGCGGAAGTGATAAATAAACACTAGAAGGTACACTTTGCAAACAGCCTATTAGCCTGTTATCAGAAGTAATATACAAAAACAAAATACAGAAATAAAAATACCGCGCAGATTTGCGCGGTATTTTTATTTGAGGTGAGCTGCCTTTTGTCACATGGATCTTCATAGAAAATTGTAGAGTCGTTACTTCAGGCAATCAGCTCGGAATCGTAGCACTCAACCCGCTGTGAAACGAAAGATTTCCATATTCCTGCAAAAAATCCTGTATAGCAGCGTCCTGCCTTGCTGAATCAGCACCTGCATGAAGTGCAGCATACAGCAAATGGATGCGGGACAGATACAGATTTTTGGATTTATCATACAGTTCAAAGAAACTCTCGTGGGAAGTAATGGAAGGATCCCACGGATTTTTCCATTCGGCATGTCTTAAATTAAATGGATCCGTGCGGAAAAACAAGGTATCACTCGGGATCAGTGGTGAAAACAGCGGATATCCGAGACAGATCCGCTCCGTCAGCCGGACAATGGCCTTTTTCTTTCCGGAATCATCGTGCATCAGCCAGAGACCAAGCTGCATGGAAAAAATAGCAAGGTACATGGTATATTTGCGGAATTTGACATCCGGAAAGGCATAGCGGTAGGCATAATAGAGCATACTTGCAATAACATGTTTCTGGCGGTGTGTCAGCCGGATCGTGTCCTCGGTATGGAAATTGCAGGGCTGGCGGTGCAGCTTTAAATCGAGCAGTGCGGTATCGATATCTGTTTCCAGATAGGCATGTCTTGAAAAATAGGCTTTTTCCTTTTTATCCTTATAGTGTGTCATGGCATAAATATACGGATGACATATTGTATCCAAGGTATAGTGCCCGAGAAAACCAATCAGGTAGGCTTCTGCAATGTTAAGATCCGTGCGGGAGGAAAACTGGTTACGGCTTTCAATCAGACCCTGGAAAAAGGCACTGGTCTCGCAGACATGGGCAAGAGCACCGATATTGTGACCTTCTAACACATAGGAAGGAAGATAATAAAAGAAAATATCCGGTCCCTGAAGTCCGAGACCGTAGGCAGCGCAATTATAATAAAGATTCTTTTTTAAAGAATTATTTTTCAGGTTATGATAAACCTCTCTTCCGAATATATAATGGGTAACATATCCAGGCATGATCAAAAATCTCCTTTCCATGAAATGAACCATCGTTATTATAACCAGTTTGGAAAGAACTGTTAAGCATGGCAGTTAAGATTTAAGAAAAAAGTAATAATCGCTGATTGACAAAGTTTATTGGAATGATATAATACAACATAGTTATCAATACTACATGATGACACATGAATGCTATGCAAATATTGTCTGATGTAGTCGGAAAATAGACAAAAAAGCAAATTTGTATATTAGATGGCTACATTAAAAAGTCATTGCATATTTAAAAAAGAGTGCAATTTTTTTATACTTGCTTCTAGTAAAAGAATGTGAAAAAAATAACGGAGGTCGGAGTTATGGCAAATTTAGCACTGACAGTAGAGAGAAAAGCATTCAGCGTCGCAATCGATGCTGCACTGAAAAGTCTGAACAAGGATCGTGAGAAAGGATTGTTACAGATCGTAGATCTTACAGAGAAATTTATGGGAGATAACTTCCGTAAAGAAGCTTATGATGGTGTAAGAAAAATGATCCAGAATCCGGATCACAAATGGATGCGCTATGTCAATCGTCTGTTGGATGAGACAGATCCGCATGTTGCAAAAATGACCGCATTAAACCTTGGTTTTCAGGCTGCATTTTATGGAACAAAGACCATCCGTAAAATGAGAGAGGTTCATGACTGTAATATCCCGTGGCTGATCTTAATGGATCCGACAAGTGCATGTAACCTTCACTGTACCGGATGCTGGGCAGCTGAGTACGGTAATAAATTAAATCTTTCCTTTGATGAGCTTGACAGCATCGTAACACAGGGAAAAGAACTTGGTATTTATTTTTACATGATGACCGGTGGAGAGCCTCTGGTTCGTAAAGCGGACATCATCAAACTCTGTGAGAAACACAATGACTGTGCATTCCACTGCTATACAAATGGTACACTCGTAGATCAGAAACTCTGCGATGATATGAAACGTGTCGGCAACCTTTCCTTATCCATCAGCCTTGAGGGATTTGAGGATGCGAATGATTTCCGCCGTGGAGAGGGCGTATATGATAAAGTTCTTCATGCAATGGACCTTTTACATGAGAACGGATTGATTTTCGGAAACAGTGTATGCTATACTAGCAAAAACATGGATGCTGTTACATCTGACGAATTTTTTGATCTTCTGATCGAGCATGGAAGCCGTTTTGCATGGTATTTCCATCTGATGCCGGTAGGTATGAAAGCTGCTCCGGATCTGATGCCGACCAAAGAACAGCGTGAATATATCTATCACAGAATCCGTGAGGTTCGTGCGATGGAAGGTGGAAAAGAAATCTTTGTTATGGATTTCCAGAATGATGGTGAGTTCGTAGGCGGATGTATTGCAGGAGGAAGAAACTACTGCCATATCAACCCGAAGGGTGACGTGGAGCCATGTGTATTCATTCATTATTCCGGTGCAAATATCCGTGAAAAATCACTGTTAGAGTGTTTGAAACAGCCATTATTCATGGCATACAGAGATAACCAGCCATTCAACGACAACATGCTGCGCCCATGTCCGATGCTTGAGAATCCTGAGATCTTACAGCGTATGGTACATGAAACAGGTGCGCACTCCACAGATGTTGAGGAGGCAGAGCCGGTAGAACATTTATGTGGAAAATGTGAGGCATATGCATGTGAATGGAAAGAGACTGCAGACAGACTCTGGAAGGAGCATCCATACAAACAAAAAGGCTACACCAATTTCAAAAAGAAATAAGTTTTGTTCACAGTTGCAGTGTGAGCAGCAATAATAAGGGGCGATTGTTATCAGTAAAATACAAAAGCAGCTTTTAAAATGGGGACTGGTTCTGGCAGTCATTGGTATTATCGTGTATACTTTCCGTGATTCGGCAGGACCGATTTTAGAACAGCTTACGAAAACATCACCAGCCGTTGTCATTGGCATTTGTCTGATGGCAGCGGTATATCAGATCATAGAAGGCATTATCACGACCGTGCTCGCAAAGCAGTATCGGTCGTCTTTTGCATATAAAAATGGTATTACGAATGCGTTCCTTTGTTCTTTTTACCGGGTGGCAACGTTAGGAAGCGGTTCCGGAGTTGCAGCGATCATTTATCTGGGTGAGCATGGAATTGAATATGGCGGGGGATTTGGACTGTATATGATACAGTATGCGCTCCACAAAATAAGCATTGCATTGTTTTCTGCAATCTTTTTTGTGATGAACTGGGAATTTATGAGAAACTGGTTTGGAGATTACGCGGGACTTTTAGCAGGCGGATATGCGGTCACACTTGTGATCACCATCGGTCTGTTCCTGTTCTGCTGTTCAAAGAAATTCCACCGGCTGATCTTCCGGCTGCTGGATATCGTAAATCAAAAATTCCACGGAAGATTTGAAATAATGGAAGCGGAGATCAAAAGACAGTGCATGATGCTTGAGGATGCCTCGAAGCATTTACTGAAAAATAAAAAAGCAACCACAGGCGTGATCTTTCTTTGTCTGTTGAAATGCTGTTTCTGGTATGGAATCCCGTATCTTCTTTTTAAAGGCGTCCAGTTTCAGGGAAATCCGGCATTGACTCTGTCGCAGGTGCTTGCGATCACGTCACTGTCCGTTATGCTTGCGGCGGTGATTCCGTCTCCGGCGGGAATTGGCTCTACAGAGTTTGTGTTCACGACACTTTTTGCCGGAATCGTCGGCACGGGCATGGCGGGGTCAGCATCGCTTTTGTACCGCTTTGGCACATTTGTATTTCCATTTCTGGTGGGAACCGTTGTCGTGCTTATCAGGCATTTTAGAAGAAAAAAAATATCTGGTAACCGCATATGAAAAGATTAGTTGTAATCTCAAAGTAAATATAGTAATATGAATAAAGGCACAAAACAGATAGTATACTGTATTTAAAATTGAATTAGGGAGGAGTTTTATATGCCAGGAGTAATTGTAGCACTGATTATTTTAATTATTGTAGCACTGCTGATCGCAGTATCCTGTGTTAAGATCGTTCCGCAGGCAACTGCATGCGTGGTAGAACGTCTGGGAGGTTATCTTGCAACATGGTCTGTAGGTATTCATTTCAAAGCACCGTTTATC
>OHWL01000373.1_pt1 | contig 11349 bp, 11 predicted proteins | sample 1579711 | NCBI WGS metagenome assembly OHWL01 (sample SAMEA3882523, study PRJEB24775) | human gut metagenome | biome: human-associated habitat; feature: intestine environment; material: feces | place: Netherlands | collected 2009/2010 | reverse complement strand
TTTAATCAAATAAAGATGAAAAATTTGTTGTATTCAAATTGACTATTTTAAGTTTCTGGATTATAATATTTTTTATGACTTTTGAAGTTGTATAAAGTTGTAAAAAAGGAAAAGGAGTTAACTTAATGGAAAATCAATCTGTTAAGAGAGGTTTTTGGCATAAGCTGTTCGGCACCACGCCGAATGACGGTAATTTGCAGCCGCGTGAAGCTATTGCGTACAGTATTACCGGTATAGGCCAAAACTTTATCTGCACCATCATCGGCTCATATCTTACCATATTTATGACCGATGCACTTTTAATGGCGGACGCCAGGCAAAACGACAGGTGCCACCGCAGTAGCGCTTCTTATGCTCTTCACGAGGGTGTATGATGCTCTCAATGACCCGATTATGGGCTCTATTGTTGACAGAACAAGAACCAAATGGGGCAAATGCCGCCCGTATCTTAAATGGATGGCTGTTCCGATAGGCTTGGTTACCATAGCCTGCTTCCTGCCTGTCTATAACAGCACGGCAAAATCATTCATCATTATTTCGGTTATCTATGTCATTTGGTCAATGGTATTTACCGTAGCCGATGTTCCTTATTGGGGCCTTTCAACGGCTATGACAAATAACACAACCATTCGCGGCAATCTTCTTACTGTTGCGCGTCTTTGCTGCACCATAGGCGCAGGCGCCGTAACGGTATTTGTACCCGTAATTACTTCGGCTGTAACCGCAAAATATAAGGATGCCGACGGTGTGCTTATAGCGGCTAATTCCGTAGCAAACGCAAACACACTTAAATGGACATATTTTATTTGCGCAGTTGTTCTCGTTATTGTGTCAATGCCGATGTTCTTCTATGGCTTTAAAAACACAAAAGAGAGGTATACCTCCGACACAACTCCGCCTTCACTCGGCCATAACCTTGGGCTTCTCTTTAAAAACGATCAGCTTTTGCTCATACTCATTTCCGGTATTTTGGGTGCGGCAAGAACCGTTTATATGTACACGGGCTCGCTTTATTTTGCAAAGTATGTTCTCGGAAACGAGGCAGTATACAGTATTCTTACAATACTTGTTGTTCCCGGCGGAGCAATTGCAACCGTGCTTATTCCGTGGTTCACAAAGCATTTCGGAAAGAAAAATACATATATCTATGTACATGTACTCGGCGCCGTAGTTATGTTCGCTATGTACTTTATAGGCAGAAACGGCGGCTATAACAATTCCTCAAATCTCCTTTGGCTTGCCATAGGTTTTGTTCTCCTCGGACTTCCGCAGGGTATCAATAACGTAATAACCTACGCTATGATAGGCGATACAGTTGAATATCTTGAGTGGAAAACGGGCGAGAGAGCAGAGGGCATCTGCTTCTCAATGCAGACCTTCATAAATAAAATCAGTATGGCTGTCGGCGCATTCATAGGCGTTATGGCATATGGAATTTCCGGCATTTCTCCGTCAGACCCGTACAATACCGTAACTCCGGAGGGCTCTGAAAAGCTTTGGGCTGTGCTCATACTTTCGGGTGCTATTTCGATGGTTGCCACCATTATCCCCATGCTCTTCTACAAGGTTACCGAGAGTAAGCAGAGAGAGTATGTAAAAGAAATAGAGGAAAGAAAAGCCGCTAAGGCTGCAAAAACCGCAGAATAATTCATTCGGAAAAATTCAGGAAGCCGTTACCGTTTGGTAACGGTTTCTTTTTTCCTCCCAAAAGGGCAAATTTTTTCTTCATATATAGGTGTAAGCAAGCAAATCACCGCAGCGATTGTCTTTCTCGTCAGACGAAAAATGCAATATTGAGACAAAAGGCTCATATATGAATTATTACCGTAAAAAAAACAGACCTTGTGAATTGTACCGACAAGGTCTGCTTTATCTATGCCTTTAATTTATAAAAATACCGCTTGGTTATGAAACGCTTTATGAACATTCGGTAAAAGCAATTTACCGTATTTCAGTCTGTCAGAGTGTAACGCCTCAGACCGATTGAATGCTTGCCGTATTCAATGGCATTTGTGGGACAAAAGTTAATACATGCCATACAGTGTGTGCAGCTTTTGCCCCAAACAGGCTTGCCGTTCTTAAGCTCAATGTTGTTCAGCACACAGCTTTTTACGCATTTTCCGCAAGCTATGCATTTGTCGGTGGCGTAGAATTTGTCTGCGGATACGATGAATTTGTAAAAGACCGTATTTACTATGCCGCTTTTTAGTCTGTCCGCAATGCCGACTTTAATATCGGGGAAAGGCTTTTCGGCTTTGATGTATTCTGCTGCGTCAAGAGCCGCTTTATCCGCTTTTATTATAAGCTTCTCTGCGGTTTTTTCATCAGGTGCGCTGTAAAGAGCCGTGTAATTTTCGGGCATTACAACCTCGTAAACACCCATAAATTCGAAACCCTTGTCAGAGCAAAGCGCTTGTAATTGTTTCCTTGCATTTCCTATTTCGCCGCCGCAATCCATTATGAAATATGCTTTATCGGAGCCGTGAAACACGGATTCCCTTATGAGTTTTTCAAAAATGTGCGGTATTTGCCAAGCGTAAGTCGGGCATACAAAAACATAGGGGGTATCGCTGTCAAAGCTGCCTTTTTTACGCTCCTTTATGTATTCAAACGAGTTGACCGGAATTTCGTTTATTGCTTCTCCGACCTTTTTTGCTAAATGGCGGCTGTTTCCGGTACCTGTAAAATATATTATCACTTTTATCGCTCCTTCAAATATGTTTTGAGGCTTTTATTACTTAAGCTTTTTGCCGTTTTTTCCGAGCAGGCGGTCAATAACAAACGACAGATAACCGAGAGCCAAAAACGCCGCCGTAATAAAGACAATTATAAGCGCAACCTTGTTTTTGCCGTAAAGGTCTGCGTCGAGAAACGGATACGGATAACGGCTGCTGCCGCCGAAGGCGGAAAAGATCTTGCTGCCGAATTTAGCGCAAATCATTGTAAATGCGATATAAAGATATGGCAAAATCAGCCAACAAAGCGGGTGCAAAGCCTTGTATAACCCTTTCGGGAAAAACAGCAGATAGTCGAGTATCACCATGAGAGGAACTATATAGTGCATAAGAATATAGCCTGTGTAAAAAGCCTTATCGGAGGCCGCTGCCTCTTTGGCACCGTTCGGCATAAACAAATAGGCAATTGCGGTCACGGCTATACACATGGTTACGGCACCTCTGATAACGGCCTTTTCCTTTTTCGGGCTGAAAACAGCGAGAAAAAAGAAGTATAAAAAGCAGAGTATGCCGCTTTGTACCGTGTAGTAATATAAAAGCGTGTCGGCGTTGCCGCGTCGCAGACTGTCAATATATTGTAATATCATCCCTGCCTCACAGCACAATAAAAAAATTATGCGGTAGAGCTGCTTCAAATTCTGACTTTTTATATACATAAAAAATGCCACCCCGAAAAACTATTGATATAAACTCCATTTTAACACAATAAGTCGTTTGTATCAATGTATTTCGGAGCGGCAAAAGCAAAATGTACTTTGGTGATTTTAGTTATCGGTCTGTCTTTTTCGCTTTTAGCTTTTCCTCGAACGGAATGCATTTGCTCTCGTGATTTTCAATCTTTCTGTTGAGTCTTGCGAGAGTGCTTTCAAGCTCTGCGATTCTCTTTTTGCGCCCTTATTCTTCAAAAGTTTTTGCAACTTGAGGCATAAGCTCGCTTACCTTAATGTGCTGCGGACACGCTTTTTCACATTTCCTGCACTTTATGCAGTCCGAGGCTTTTCCGTATTCCTTAGCGAGGTTTTCGTAGTATTGGCCGTTAACCGAAAAATCTTTATATGTAGCGCGTTTTTCCTCGTTATAAAGAGCAAAGTACTTTGGTATCGGAATGTGCTTCGGACAGCCTGCCGTGCAGTAGCTGCAGCCTGTGCAGGGCACGGTTATAGAAGCTTTTATAATGTCTACTGCCTTGCCTATGATTTCAAATTCTTCCTTTGACAAGGGCTTGAAGCTTTCCATGTATCCGGTGTTGTCAAGGAGCTGTTCGTATGTGCTCATTCCGCTGAGTACCGTCATAACGCTGTCGTGGCTTGCTGCAAATCTTACCGCCCAAGAGGGAATTGACGCGTCCGGAGCATAGTCTTTAAACAGTTTTTCGGCTTCGTCCGGTATTTTTGCGAGTGTTCCGCCCTTTACAGGCTCCATTACAATTACCTTTTTGCCGTGCTTTACCGCCGTTTCATAGCATAGGCGCGACTGAATACCCGGATTATCCCAATCGAGATAGTTTATCTGAAGCTGAACTATCTCAATTTCGGGGTGCGCGGTTAAAATTCTGTCGAGGAGCTTTGCGTCATCGTGATACGAAAATCCGACGGTCTTTATTTTGCCCTCTTCCTTCATGCGAGCCACGAAATCAAAGCAGTCGAGCTTTGTTGCCGTCTCGTAATTTGATACGTTCAGGTTGTGAAGAAGATAGTAGTCAAAATAGTCAACACCGCAGTTTTTGAGCTGCTTTTCAAATATGCGGCTGTTGTCATCCTTTGTTTTCAACATCATTGTGGGCAGCTTTGACGTGAGTGTGAAGCTGTCACGCGGGTGGCGGTCAACTATGATTTTCTTTGCGGTTTCCTCGCTCTTGAAATCGTGATACATATATGCTGTGTCAAAGTACGTGAAACCGCGCTCCAAAAATTTATCTACCATTTTTTCGGCTTGCGGAATATCTATTTTAGAGGGGTCGTTACTGTCAATAACAGGCAGTCTCATAAGACCGAATCCGAGCTTTTTCATATTATTCATCCTCATAGTTTTAATTTTTTCTTTTATGGCTTTTAATGCCGTGTCGGCGTCGTCTATGCCTTCAACGGTTTGCTCCATCGGACAAATCCCCGTGCCATATCTGTTTTTTATGCTGTCGGTTACGGTGCCGAAAGAATAATTTATACCGTATTTTTCGAGTATCGGTATGGCTTTGCGGCTTAAAACCTCACCGTACACACTTTTGATTTTAAGCAGCGAAAAAAGCATGGCGGCGGCTTTTCCTATGATTTTATCGGCGGCGCAAAAACGCGATAAATCGTTTCTTTCGCTGAGCAGCTTCAAAAGAGGGGACAGCCCCTTGCCGTTTTCTTCGATGAACTCTTTGCCGTCATACAGCACGAGCGAAGCACCGTTTTTAAGACGCTCCTTTGCTTTTTCGATATTATTCATAGAATTTGTTTAACCCCTTAACGCGGTATATAAGAAGCGGAAGCAGCGTCCATTGTAAAACAAGACCCGGCAGACCAGAAGTGATGCTTGAAAGTATTATTGTCGGTGAAACCGCCGTGCTTTTAAAGCCGTAAAACGCGATTAAAATAGCAGCTGCGCGTATGGCTCTTCCGAGTATTTGAGCCGTGAGTACCTTTAAAATGACGGGCATTTTTTTGTTTTTGAGGAGTCCGCATACAAGACCGTATACGGTAAGCTCTATCATCATAAACGGAAGAAGTGCCGCCGACGGCATACCCGTGAGCGCGAAGCTCAAAAGGGGACTTACCGCTCCCGTTACGGCACCCACCGCGGGACCTGCCAAAAGAGCTGTGAAGAATACTATAACGTGGAACAGCTGAGGTATGGCAACCGATAGAGTTATTCCTATTACCGTCGTGAGAGCTTTAGCTGTTATGATTTGCTTTTTTCTTGTCAAGGTGTTTTCCATAAATATCGGTCTCCTTAAATTGTTTTAAACGTTTTTGCCCATATTGTAGCATTCTTTGTATTCCGATTTGTCTTTGATTTCGCCTTTTTCAAATACACCGGCACCCCTGATTATTTCTTTTTCCTTTGCACCGTCAAGGCAGTCGAGCGTAAAGCCCCTTATGCATTCTATCGACTTGTCAAATGCCGATTTATCGGAATCCGCCGCAGTCAGAATATAATAGAAATCCTTGTCCGACATCTCTGTGTAACGCGGCACGCACCTGTCTATAAATGTTTTAAGCTGTGCGTCAACAGTATAGAAGTACACGGGAGAAGCCAAAGCTATAACGTCGGCTTTGACCATTTTGTCATTAAGCTCCGCCATATCATCCTTTTGAACGCATTTATGCGTAGAATTACATATTCCGCAGCCGCGGCAGTAATTTATGCTTTTGTCGGCGAGAAAGACCTTTTCGACCTCGTTTCCTGCGTCTTTTGCTCCGCGTGCGAATTCATCGCAGAGTAAATCCGAGTTGCCGTGCTTTCTCGGACTTGATGAAACAATGAGAACCTTTTTATTCATTGCAGTCAGCTCCTTTTGCAGTATCGTCATAGCCCATTGTGGGCGATGATGTTAAGTGTGCTTACATTTAAATATAATTTAACACTTGAAGTTTACTCTAAGTCAAGCCTTTTTTTGAAAAGTTTTGCCCAAAACAAAATAATAGAATTTTGTCTGTTAATATGTAAACTGTTTATTAACTCTGTTTGACTTTTCTTGACTTTTAATTTTGCGGTGATATAATATTATTACTCTTTGAAAAAGGGCTATTTTTATGGAAACAGGTGATTTGTATGCGTACAAAACAGTTTAAAGCCGAATCAAAGAAGTTGCTTGATTTAATGATAAACTCCATATACACGCATAAAGAAATATTTTTGCGAGAGCTTATATCAAATGCAAGTGATGCCGTTGATAAGCTGTATTTCCGTTCGCTGACCGACCAAAATGTCGGAATGTCGCACGGGGATTTTGAAATCAGAATTACTCCGGATAAGGAGAACAGAACTCTGACAATTTCCGATAACGGTATAGGTATGACCAAGGAGGAGCTTGAAGCAAACCTCGGTACTATCGCTAAGAGCGGCTCTCTCGCTTTTAAGCAGGAAAACGCCGACGCAAAGGATATAGACGTTATCGGTCAATTCGGCGTAGGCTTTTATTCGGCATTTATGGTGAGCGACTGTGTAACCGTTGAAAGTCGCGCTTACGGCGAAAGCGAGGCTTACCGCTGGCAGTCTAAGGGCGTTGAGGGCTATACCGTTGAGGAATGCGACAAGCCCGACGTCGGCACTACGATAACTCTCCATATCAAAGATGATACGGATGAAGAAAAGTATTCTCAGTTCCTTGAGGAATACACTATTAAGACAATAGTTAAAAAGTATTCGGATTATGTTCGCTATCCTATCAGAATGACGGTAGAGAAGAGACGTCTTAAGGAGGGTACCGAGGACGAATACGAAACTGTAAAAGAGGACGAGACATTAAACAGTATGATTCCTCTTTGGAAAAAGAATAAAAAAGAGATTAAGCCCGAGGAATATGAAGCTTTTTATAAAGATAAGTTTATGGACTATGAAAAGCCTCTCAAGGTTATTCATTATAAAACCGAGGGTCAGGCAACATATGACGCGCTTCTTTTCATTCCGTCACACGCTCCGTTTGATTATTATACCAAGGAATACGAAAAGGGCTTGCAGCTTTACTCAAAAGGCGTTTTGATAATGGACAAGTGCAAGGACCTCTTGCCCGACCATTTCAGCTTTGTTAAGGGTCTTGTAGACAGCGAGGATCTCTCGCTTAACATTTCGCGTGAGGTGCTTCAGCATGACCATCAGCTAAAGCTTATTGCAAAAACCATAGAAAAGAAGATAGATTCCGAGCTTAAAAAAATGCTCGAAACCGACCGTGAAGCTTACGAAGAATTCTTTAAAGCGTTCGGTATGCAGATTAAATTCGGCGTATACAGCGATTACGGTATTCACAAGGACAGCCTCAAGGATTTGCTCTTGTTCTATTCGTCGAGCGAAAAGAAGCCCGTAACCTTAAAGGAATATGTATCCCGTATGAAGGACGGCCAAAAGGACATTTATTACGCAGCAGGCGAAACAACCGACAAAATAGATATGCTTCCGCAGGTGGATTCGGTTAAGGACAAGGGCTATGAAATACTCTATCTCACCGATTATGTCGATGAATTTGCCCTTCGCGCACTCAGCGAATATGACGGAAAGACCTTTGTTAACGTTTGCACGGAAGATGTTGACCTCGGAACCGAAGAGGAGAAAGAAGCCCTCAAAAAGGAAAACGAGGATAACGCCGATATGCTCAAAGAGATGAAAGAGGCTCTCGGAGAAAATGTCCATGAGGTTAGATTTACTGATAAGCTTAAGGACCATCCCGTCTGCCTATCGAGCGAGGGTGCTATTTCTCTCGAAATGCAAAAGGTGCTGAATGCGATGCCCGACGGTAAGGACGCCAAGGCTACGGTAGTGCTTGAAATAAATGCAAATCACCCAATAGCCGAAAAGCTCAAGTCCCTTTATAAGGACAATAAAGACAGTCTTTGTGATTACGCAAAGATTCTTTATGCTCAGGCGCGTCTTATAGGCGGTATGTCGGTTGACGACCCGGTGGAGCTTTCAAATCTTGTCTGCAATCTTATGACGAAGTAATGTCGGAATATTAAAGTCGCCGCAGAAAGGGACACTCCATAAGGAAGTGTCCCTTTACACTTCTGTCAGCGGGCCAGAATACATGATAACTTGCCGAAGCAGTATTGTTTCTATTATGATTATGTGCTACACTTATAATATGATAAATAGAAATTTTTATTAGGGTAATATATGACTGAAATTTATTGCATGACCCAAAAACACAAATATTGGAACGAAACCATTTGTTTAGCTGAAAAAAGCCCGTGGAAAGCGGGTCCCTATTTGGCTCTAAAGATGAAAAACAATGACTTTAATACATGGGAAAGGGTGTTTGTTGCTTGCGTAAATGGAAAAGTGGCGGGATTCTGCACATTTGCTGAAAAGGACGAGCTGCCGGAGGAATGCAAGTTTACACCATTTATAGGATTCGTTTTTGTTGATGAACCATACCGTGGTAAGAGATTATCAGAGTTGATGATTCAAAGCGCAATTTTATATGCGCGTGAGCTGGGATATGAAAAAATATATATCATGAGCGGAGAAATCGGTTTATATGAAAAATACGGCTTCGAAAAATTAGGTGATTATGAAACAATATATGGCTCAATTGACCAGCTATTTGTTAAGTCAACAATATTATAGTTTTAGGTAGTTGGCTTAGAGGTTAACATATGAGCTTACTCTCAAAATAACTGTGTCCACAGGTTTAGCAAGCATCGGATTGTGACACCGTAAAAGTAAGAGTCCGTACCCTTTTCAGGGTACGGACTTTGCTGTTTCATGTATTTTTGGGTAATTTCCTTATGTAGGGGGCCCGAGGGTAAGCTTCTGCGGCGACTTTTTATAATTGATAGTATCTAAAGTCTATGGTAAAATAATTACAGTATCTGACCGATGGAGGATTAAAATGGATATAAACGAAATATTATCGCATTGCGACCACACAAATTTAAAACAGACCGCCGTTCCGAATGACATAAAACGTCTGATTGATGAGGCAGTTAGGTATAATACCGCAAGCGTTTGTATTCCGCCGTGCTATGTAAAGCTTGCTTCGGAATATGCAGTCGGTAAAATGCGTATCTGCACCGTTATAGGTTTCCCTAACGGGTATAACACGACCGAGGTCAAGGCATTTGAAGCAAAGCAGGCACTGCTTGACGGTGCGGACGAAATAGATATGGTAATAAACATCGGCGCGCTTAAAAGCGGAAATGCAGACTATGTGGAAAATGAGATAAAAACGCTGAAAGAGGTTTGCGGCGACAAATGCCTCAAGGTAATAATCGAAACTTGTCTTTTGACCGAGGACGAAAAGAAAACAATGTGCCGCATTGTAAGTGCGGCCGGAGCGGATTATATCAAAACCTCAACGGGCTTTTCCAATGCCGGCGCAACGCATGATGACATAAAGCTTTTTAAAAAGTATGTGTCTCCGTCCGTAAAAATTAAGGCGGCAGGCGGTATTCACACGCTGGAGGATGCCGCAGAGTTCCTTTCGGAGGGAGCCGACAGGCTCGGTACGAGTGCAATCGTCGGAATAGCCGAAAAGGAGTTAGACAAAAATTAACTAACGCTTATGTAATAGCCTGATATAAAAAGACGGACCGTATGTTTTACAGTCCGTCTTTTATCTTTTATGCTTGATTCAAAAACTGTTTATCAATGACCTTACCCACAAAGTCGTTTATATATTTAATGCTGAAATCGTTTTGCTTGAGTCTTGAGGCTTGGGCTTTTGCGAGCGAATCGGTGTATTGCGAAAGGGGATAGATCTGAGCATCGTGGCTGCCCCGCACATAGTGGGTCACGATAGGCTCAAAAACCACATTGTCAACCGTTGTTTTTCCGGTGTCATAGTCCTTTGTCAAGTCGTAGTGAAGCATACCGCCTATAACTCTCGATGCCGTGTTTTGCTGCGAGATGAAATTGCCGAGAGAATATGCCACAAGTGTTTTTGTGCCGTTCCCGTTGTCTATCCATTCTACGGGCTGTATGACGTGAGGATGATGCCCTATAATTACGTCTGCACCCCACGACGCCATTTTGCTTGCAAGCTCGCGTTGGTCGTTGTTGGGGGTTGTCGTGTACTCTTCACCCCAATGAACGTTTACCAAAACAATATCGCATTCGGCTTTGGCTTTCTGAATTTTTGATTTGATTGTGTCCTCGTCTGAGGTGTATATTATTTTCAGAGCACTGTCTTTAGGCAATGACAGACCGTTTGTATAGCGGGTTATGCCTACAAGGCCTATCTTAATGCCGTCTTTTTCTATGTATTCGAGGCGGTTCATATCGTTTTCGTCCTTGTAAGCACCGGTCATTGTGATGCCACCTATGTTGTTCCAAAAATCAATAGCCTCCGAAAGTCCCTTAGCACCCTTGTCAAGCATATGATTGTTTGCGAGGTTTACAACGTCAAAGCCTATTTTCTTAACTTCTTCGCCGACCTCCTGAGGAGAGTTGAAAAGCGGATATCCGGATGGCTCATAGCTTTTTGCTATTATCGTTTCCTGATTTATGGTAGCCAAATCAGCTTTTTCCACTGTGGAGGCAATATTTTTGTATGCGTATGAAAAATCATAACCGCCGTTTTTTGAACGCTTTTTTGCCTGCTCGTAAATTCCGTCGTGTATGAGATTATCCCCAACGGAGAGCATACTGATTTTAACCGGTTCTTTTTTCTCCGCAGTCACGGTTTCATCGGAAACCGCGGCAACAGGTGCCGCTTTTTTGGTTTTCGGCTCTTTGGTTTCTTTAACAGACGGCTCCCAACCGTTTTTTGAAGAATTTACTATTGCCACTGTGCCGGATATGGCTACGACCGCCACAATCAGCACCATAAAAATTTTTACAGCCTTGTTTTTCACTTGTTCACCCCACACCAAAAACTACTTTTCAAATACCTGTGTATAGCGCTTTATTGAATCCTCGACAATATCAGCCGCTGCAAAAGCGCCTTTAAAACCTGATAGGACGGCTCCTGCCTGCC
>OHWL01000369.1_pt1 | contig 11414 bp, 10 predicted proteins | sample 1579711 | NCBI WGS metagenome assembly OHWL01 (sample SAMEA3882523, study PRJEB24775) | human gut metagenome | biome: human-associated habitat; feature: intestine environment; material: feces | place: Netherlands | collected 2009/2010 | reverse complement strand
CCTGTCTTCGGCTCAATTGCAATGACAGCACCTTCATAGTCGTCAAGTGCATTGTATGCAGCCGCCTGTGCTTCGTAATCCAGTGTGGTTATGACATTATCACCGGTATTTTTCTTACCGCTTATATCATTTACTATCTGGTCAAGGAAAAACTCATGTGAGCGAAGCAATGAGAAATTTTCCTGCTTTTCAAGCCCGGCCTTACCATTTACGGCAAAGCCCGCTACATGCGCAAACAATCTGCCGTCAGGGTATTCCCTTGTCTCAGATGCATCCGAGCTGACATTTGTCCGTGCTATGACATGTCCATCCTTAGTCTGTATCTCGCCCCTCACTACATTCTTAGAGAAAAGATCCTGCAGCGAATTGTATGGGCTGTTGATGAATTCGTCGCTTTTTACAAACTGGAAATATAAGAAATAACCTATCAATCCAACAAAAACTATAAGGAAAAAATATGTAACAACCGCATACTCTCTATTTCTGTGTCTTCGTGCTGTTTTTGCCGCCTGCTGCCGGTTTTCTCCTTCTCTGTTGACTTCCCTGCGCCCCCGGCTCTTTAGCTGTCTGCTTTTGTCTGTTTTTTGTCTCATGGTCCTTTCGTCTCTTGTCATCTATTTTTCTCCTTTTTTCAGGGGATGCCTGCATAATATACATGCCCTGTATCATTCCAAAAATAATCATCGTAGATAGAAGCGAGCTGCCACCGTAGCTCACAAGCGGCAGCGTCACACCGGTCATCGGTATAAACTTGGTTGAGCCGCCGACAGTTAAAAGCACCTGAAGCGCATACACACTGCCAAGTCCCAACGCCACATACTTGTAAAATACATCCTTCATCTGCATGGAAAGATTAAATATCATAAGAAAGCAGCTGACACAAACCATAATGAGGCAGACAGCAAATATACCGCCCATCTCCTCTGAGATAGCCGCTATGATAAAGTCTTTAGACACAATAGGTATCTTATTTGGCAGACCCTGCCCCAGTCCAAAGCCAAACAATCCGCCTGTACCTATGGCAAAGAGCGACTGACACACCTGATAGCCGGCCTTGTCTATGACAGAAAGAGGATCAAGCCATGCAACAATTCTGTTTTTCACATGTGAAAACAGATGATAACCAGCGTACATTCCAATCCCCACAAACGCGAGTCCTCCGGCAAAAATATAAAACCTTTTTGTCGCAACATAAATCATGACCAGATATGTAAAGAAATACAAAAGTGCTCCACCGAGGTCGTTTGATGCAACAAGTATCAGCACAAACACTGCCGATACGCCACTTGTTATGGCAAGCTGCTTTAAATCAGTTGATTTATACAGCATGGATGCTATAAAAAATACAAAAAGTATCTTTACAAACTCAGATGGCTGAATTGAAACAGAACCAAATGTCAAAGAAAGCTTTGCTCCTCTGCTCGCCACTCCTACCACAAGCACTGACAAAAGACCAAGTATTCCCACGCCGGCATATGTCCATGTCAGTTTTCGAAACATCGTACCTTTTTGCATGATAAGCGGTATTAAAAACGCAAATATCGTTCCGGCAAGTACAAAAACAAACTGCCTCAATGCCTTGTCGAACGAAATTCTTGTTAAAATAATCATGCTTATGCAAAGCATCATCACCATATTGTTGAGCACAAGCTCTGATGCATTCTTATAAAACTTATGATAAATCAAATAAATTGATTCAAAAAGCACAAGCTGTGCTATATAAAATCCTATTATCTTTGTATCCATTGTCGTGACAAAGAGCACCAAAAAACCATCTAAATGAATCAGAAACATATAAAATCTCTGCAGATTATATATATGCCTCTGCTTTTTCGGCTTGTCGGGATACTTGAATAAATGAAAGCATAAAAAAGTATATATGAGAAAAAGTATTATCATAATATACTTGGAAAGCTGTACTATCAGATGTACCATGTTATTCTACTCCTCTTTTGTAATGTCCGTTTGTATATTCAGCTACCTTATCATCCATAACCGCCTTAATCTGCTTTGGAGTCTCGATTGTAAAGCTGTATCTAAAACTCCTGATACCAGCCTCCTTAAGCTTACTTATGTTCTTTGTGAGCATGGTAGGCAGTGAATTATATATTGTATTATAGCACTCCTTACAGTTGTTACAAACTGCAAAGGATTTATTGTATCTGTCCTTTAAATATATAAGCTTTTGCTTTTTATCACAGCCCTTTGTGTTTTTGTGCACACAGTTGGCGGTGGTCATAAGCGGATAATATCCATAAACAATATCATATCCTTTTTCCAATTCTTCATTTAACTCTGCTTCTGATAATGTGCTGATGTCAACAGGTTTGGCAGATGGTATTTTTACCTCAAACGGAAGTCCTCTCTGTAAGATAATCTGTTTATAAAACATATTGATAGCACTGGAAGCAGGGATACCAAGTGTAGACAGGATACTTTCTGCTTTTTCTTTGACATCTGGTTCAATCCTTGCATATAAATTTGCTGATTTTGTAGCCATATAAAACATCTCCTTTCGTGAGTAGTATTTCCATCTATCTTTATTATATGCAAATGTCCGCACAATAGCAATACTAATTTTATGCTCCAATAATCTTATTGAATAACTGTAACAATACGTCTTTTACGCCGGACGCATTGAATACAAGACCAACGGCTACTAAGGCAACTACCAAGAATCCGATAAGTTTGGAAAACTCACGCTTGAATCCCAAGTAGATACCGATAACAACAATCGCCATCAGCACAAGGCTCTGTGCGTTGCTTAAAAACCAGTTATAAAGGTTCTGTCCAAAATTCATGCTTTCTTTTCTCCTTTCAGTTCCATCATTTTTCTGTCAGACTGTCTGCCAGCCTGTAAAATACACATGGCAATCACGCCAACTGTTCCCCCTAAAGAGAAGAACAGGAAGTCAAATAATAATCGTTGCATTTTTCAATTCTCCTTTTCTAAAATCACATCTTCGGTAGATGTGGTCTGTTGTTCGATTATCTTGTAGTGCTTTTCCGTCAGTTTCGTGGATTTACGGATTTCTTTCAGATAATCAATCCCTGTTTTCGCTGTGATTGTTTCCAGCATTTTGAGTGTCGGGTCAACCTGCCGTTGAATCCAGCGTAGGGTTCTGTCCAGTGTGTAGGGTTCGGGTTTGGTCGTGAGCTTTAACGGCTCTCTGTTTTCCCCGATGAACCACGCCCAGCGGACAGATAATTTCCAGTCGCTCCGTTTCTTGTCTGCTTCCTTATCCACAAAGCGTACATAACGGTTGATAATAGAAAATGCCGTCCGTTCAGCGTCATAGTAAGTCAGCAGGTCACGGACAGCATAATAAGCACGTTCATTTTTTAACCGTATTTCAAATCTGTTTTTTATCGGTGCTTCCTCAATGGGAATCCCTAGTTTGATGTACTGCTCATAGCTCTTTTCATAGACACAGAAGTACACCTCACTTTTTAGCGAGCCGATATAAAGTGTATAGCCCATACCAGCCTTGTCCTGTTCCTCATGCTTGACCAGTTCGCCGGAAGCATAGGACTTAAAGGAACGGAACACCGATACACATTCCTCATTCCGGCATTTTTCGGTCAGTTCTGGAATATCCAACATTCCTGTATGGTCATTGATGGCAAGGTCAAGGCGTTTCATCACACCACCGTTCACCAGAGCGTCCATAAGGAAATCATACCAGCTCCGTTCCTGTGCCAGCAGATAACTTTCAAACTGGCGACAGCCTTTTCCTTTCAGTTCCAGCAGGACACCTTTTTCTTCATCGGGAGAAGTATATACGAAAATATCTCCGATGTAGTAGTGTTCTGTATAACTGTAATGCCCGAAGTCCTCATGTATCATGTACTGAATATTGAGCTGTAAAATATCTTTGATGATGTGTCCAATATCCAGTGTCGGAAACCGTATCCTCACATAATCAAACAGCATGGTAAGCGGTGCTTCTGGATTGAATCTTTCCAGAGCTTCCAAAAGTTTCACTTTCATTTCTTCTGTGACCGCCACCTTGCCGGATTCGATACGGCTTAAATGTTCACGGCTGATTCCAGCCATGACCGCAAGTTTCGTCTGGGATACACCGTACTGCAAACGCCTGTCTGCAAAATCCTGTATCCACTCTGTATCATTCAGTGCGATACCCCCTTTACGAAAAAACTGTGACATTTTTTATCCGATGTCACAGCAGTAAAAAAAGCTACCAAACGCTTGATTTCAGCCAAGAATCGGTAACTTTTGTGTATGTTTCCTTGTGATTTGTGCCCCTCTGTTAGATACCGAGGGGCTTGATATATGCTGGCGTGGCTACCGCCACACCAGCAAGGCTAGTCCGTACCTGTGGCTTTCGCTTCGCACGCCACTTGTCCGTCCTGCCTTATGTATGTAAGTTCCCCAATCGTACCTAAGAAATCATAGCCTTTGGGTACAAGGGGAGTGTAAAATTCCGATATGACGCTTGTTCCCACATCACAGTATCCACGCCCTTTGATTCGCTTCTGGAAAAACTGCTTTTTCACATCACTTCCAAAGAGCATACCGTAGCCGAGTTCGCTCATACGACCAAGCCCCACACGGAAGTTGAAGTTATCTCTGATACCGTCCCCGAAATACTTTGCGTCTGGACGCTGGCAAGCCACAATCAGAAAGTATCCAGCCTGTCTGCCGAGCATAACAATTTTCTTTAGCTGGCTTAACAGGGCGGTGCTTTCTTTTGTCGTGAGCATTTCCAAGAACGCCACATATTCATCAAAAATAAGGAACTGTGGAGCAAGCCCCAGATAGGCATAGTTTTCTCCTGTGCGGTAGTTCGGGTGCAGTTTCATTTCTTCCGAGCGTGTGACCATGCCATCATAAAAGGCATTGACGCAGTCAATCATATCGTCTTTCGTGTGGTAGACATTTCCCATGACTGTTCCCAAGTCTGCAAGGTCAGCGTTCTTCGGGTCAAGAATGTATAAATCCGCATTGGTTTTAAGCAGGGCTTCAATGATGGTCAGCAGAAAATAGGTCTTTCCACCGCCAGTACCACCACCGATAAGGGCATGGGGAAGTGAATCATATTCCCACACCAGATTTTTCATTAACCGCAGACCGCCGTTTTCGGCAACCACTTCATCAATCGAAATACGGTTCGCTATCATATCATAGAGCAGGGTGTATTCGATATAGCCGTCATGCAGTGTCTTATCAGTCAGCTCACAGTACAGCCCCGATTCCAGTTTATCCTCTAAGGACAGGAGCTGTTCTTGATATTTTCCCATTGTGATTTCACACAGGATATGGAGCAAGCCGTTGTCCATCTGGTAGTAGATTTTCGGAAACCACACGATTTTTTCTCTTGATCTGCTTTGCAGGTCAGTGAAAAAAACGCTGTCTTTGGTGTTTTCCGCTTCATACCATTTATTTTCCAGCACCATACGAGCCAGCTTTTGTCTGTGTAACAACCGCTTGATACGGTCATATCCGTAACGGTAGTAGAGAAAAGCGACCAATGCACAAACACCAGTCGCTATCAGAACCGTAATGGAATTGTAGGCAGTCCAAGTAATTCCGGCATGGAGCAGGTTAAAATCTTTCCAGTCTATAACAAGGAGCTGTCGCAGATTCAGTAGCAGGAACACCGCAACGAACAGGAGCAACAGCCAACCGATACAGAAGTGATAGACCAACGATTTGTCACTGGCACGAATCCTGTTACCTTTCTTTTTCCACGTCATACGCTAACACCTCTTATTTCTTCGGCGGTTGCTGTGGAGCATTGTTCTGTGGATTTCCGGCATGAGTGCCTTTGTTCTTCAAAACAATATCGTCTGCTTTTACATACCAGTCCACATCTGCACCACGATAATTTGCATTGGCTACCGTATCTGCAACAGGATTGATAAGTTCCACTTCGGCGTTGTAGTCATAGTCCTTTAACGGAACAGTCGCCGGAACGGATACCTGTATCATGCGTCCCTGTGTGTTGCACTTCAAATCGTAAGTACGCTCCTTGATTTCTTCACTGACCGTTCCATCTTCATTCTGTACATGAACCTCACGGCGTAATGCGGAGAACTTCAACACTCCAAAAGTCTTTTCTTTATCAATGACGATTCCATTTGCTAATCTCATAATCTGAATACCCCCTTATTTACTTTCTGCTGGTAACATATCGTCTGCAAGCAGGATATAATTGACAAATCCACGTTCCCCGATTTTATAACCATCGGTAGTGATTCGTGGGTTGATAAGTTTTACTTTCTGTTCCGGCGAAAAATGTTTTTCACCAGCTTTGGCAGGAAGCACAACGACAACATCATCGGCTCTCTGCACATCGGAATACAGGTTGTAGCTTCTGGTAATGACAGCCATACGCCCGTTGATTCTCTGCTGTTCCGTAGTGTTTTCTCCGGCAAACTCCAAGTTGCCGAATGTCTTTTCCATGTTTGGTACGACAAATCTTAATTCCATAAATGATTGACCTCTTTTCTTTCTGTTTTATTTTCTTTCCTGCTGTACTTTGTGGGGAGCTACACTCCCCACGCCCCTAGTGGACTTCACGCTCCCGTAAATCAGAGCTTCACGGGAGCGTGAAGTTGTAAAAAGGGTGGCGACCTTGAACGCTCTACCAACCGCTACATTACCGCCTTATGATTTCTTTTTACGGCGTTTGAAGTAAAGCATACCGCCAAGCCCTACGCAGGAAAGACCGAGCATGGCAAGATAAGCATAGATATTGGTATTGTCGCCTGTTTTTGGGCTGTCACTTGTCTTAGTAACCGTAGATGGTGTATCCGGCGTGTCGGTATCCTTTGATGTGTCTGGGATTTTCGGCACTTCCTTGATTGTCACAGTCTGTCCATCGTCTGTAATGTCCTTATGTTCCGTCACTTTCTTCGGTTCGTCTGGATTGGTCATATCGTATAATTCCTCAAATGTGACAAGGCTCTTGCCACCAAGAGAAGAACCATCAAAGGTAAAGGCAATCTCAACCGTCATTTTTTCATTGTCGGCTGTAAACTCATAATCATTGGATACTTTCTTTCCATCAACCAGAAGTTCGGCATTTTTCTCTTTTAACATCTGCCAGCCGGAAAGTTTGTATTTTGTTCCAACTTCCAGACCATCTAATGTGACCTTATCCACAATCGTTACATCTTTTCCGGCTTCAATTTCTTTCTTGCCGTTCTTGTCCGTAGCGGTCGTATGGATTTTGATGATACGTTCTGTGATAAGAACGGTCTGTCCATCATCGTTGATGTCTTTATGTTCGACAACCTTGACAGGCTCTTTTGGATTGCTCATATCGTACAATTCCTCAAAGGTAACAAGGTTCTGACCGCCAAGAGCTGAACCATCAAAACTGTAAGTAATCTCAACCGTCATTTTTTTACTGTCGGCAGTGAATGTGTAATCACTGTCTACACGTTTCCCGTCAATCAGAAGTTCAGCATTTTCTTCCTTTAACATCTGCCAGCCGGAAAGTTTATATTTTGTTCCAGCTTCCAAGCCATCAAGTGTGACTTTGTCCACGATCTTGATGTCTTTTCCGGCAACAATCATTTTTTCGCCAGTTTTCTTGTCGGTAGCTGTGGTATGGATTGTGATTTCTTTTTCATATTCATCGGTCAGTGTCCCTAAATTTACGGTCACTTTATTTCTGGATACGACCACCTCAAAAGCTGGAATCAGCTTAAATCCGGCGTTGGAATCACACTTTAATTCCTCAATCACATAGGTATCATAAAGTAATGCACCTTTGCTGTCGTCTGGCTCAGATGTTCCAAACCATACACCGTCCTCACTGGATTTTCCAGCATTGGTATTGACCTTGTGGGAAGCCCAGCTTGAAGCAGTGGAGAACTGACCGTTTTTGTCAGTGACTACAATATGGGATTCTCCCGTTGTCTTGCTTGTAATTCTGAATGGAACACCTGCAAGGCGTTTGTGTGTACCTGCACCGATTTTTACACCCTCAATATCGCCACGCTTAATCTGGTTGTAGACAGAGTGGGATTTGTCGGTCAAGTCCACGATTTTTCCATCTTCCGTGATAGAAAAGTCGATTGCTTTAGCACCGTCTGTTAAGTAACCCTCTGGTGCTTTGCTTTCTTCTAATCTGTAATTTCCGTAAGGGAGCAAGTCAGCAGAAGTAGAAGCAATTCCGTCAATACCTGTCTGAATCTTCTTGACAGTTTCATTCTTGCTGTATAATTTTCCCTCAACCAGTACAGGACTGTCATTTAAGGAAATGATGTTGAACTCTGTGTACTGTAAGGTAGCACTTCCCTGTGCTTTGGTATCCTTTGTTTCAAGGTCACGTTTCTGGATTTTTACACCGCCACGGATAACCTTATCGGATACGGAATACTGGTTGCTTCCAGAAAGTACGGCAAGTTCGCCATCTTCGGAAATCTGTGTAAGGTATGTTCCCTTAATCTGTTCAGAACTTCCGTCAGCCTGCATATATGCACCATCTAACAGATAACCGTTTGGTGCTTTTGTTTCTGCGACAGTGAGTGTACCAAGTGGCAGTACATTTTTACCGTCCTGTGTATAGAAGCTGTCGCCGGATACTTTGTAGCTGTCGGCAAGTCTGGATACATAATGGATAGTTCCGTCATTGTCTTTTTCGGCAACGGTTTTGGTTGTCCATGTACGGGTAGCCTTTGCAGGAAGATTGTCTGCATTGTAGTATCCGTCATAATAGCTCCATGTGAACTTTGCACCCTCTAAAGAAGCATTTCCCTGTGGAGTAGATTTTCCTGTTTCCATGTCGATTTTGAATAAATCAATCAAAGTCTCCGTGACCTTTGGAGTGTCAGCAACAGTTAATGTCGCTGTTTTTCCAACTTCCACATTTAAGGCATGGACAGTAGAATCCAGCTTGTAACCCTTTGGAGCAGACAGCTCTTTGATATAAACTGTTCCGGCTTTTACCTCAACTTCTTTGGTATCGCCGTTTCCATCGGCAGTAAGTGTGGCAAGCTGGCTGTTACAGCCCTTATCAGAATAGACACCAAATGTCGCACCCTCAAAGGAATAGTTGGCATTGCCATCTGTGACCGTTGGATTGGAAGAAGTCTTTTTGACCTTTGCATTTCCTACATTTAACTTCGCCCAGAACTGTCCGATGTCCTGTCCTTCGCCAGTATAAATGTAACCGCCACATTCATAGCGTCCCTTATTTGCTTTCACAAATGCTTTCGCACCAGCGTAAACTTCATTCTGAACTGCCTGTGAGATTTCATTATAGGAAGCTCTAACATTATCACATTGCCAGCCAAGCTGTTCGCTCAATCTCTGCCAGACAACACACTGTTCCAGCAAATACTTCTGGTTGTTATTCAGCCCTGTATGAGTAGCGGTATATTGCTTGACGTACTCTAAGGAAAGAGCAACGTCCGCAATCTGATCACTACTCATGCGTGTACTTGCGTCAGACCTTGTTTTATATCCATTCTTGAAATTGGTATTGATGTCCACGCAGTAGGCAGTTTCGCCCTCAACTTTCATGTGTCCCTCATGGAACGTGGATTTGATAGAACCGTCATTCATAATTTGTTCAATGTAGCCGACACGTTCTGCTGATTCTGTCCAGTATTGATTGCCGGAAGCATGAACCGCCGTCACTGGTAATGCCGTAAGAATGGTTGCAAAAGCAAGCGTTCCTGTCAGCAATCGCTTTACTAGCTTATTCATATTTTCTTTTTCTCCTTTCGATTTTGGGTATGAAAAAAGACGCTCATTTCTGAACGCCTAAATATCGAAAACACTGGAACTATGTAGGATAGCTTGTTTTATCTTCATATTATATTGTGTAATGTTGTTCTTACGAAGTCGCCCCAGAACAAAAAGCAAGAAAAACGTATGACAATATACTGCGTCTGGCAAAAGATCAGGAAGTTGCTGATCCGATCCGCTTTTTGCGTGAGCGTGAAATTGTGCATTTTCAACGTTTTGGCGAGGCTCTTCGTCTGCTGCAGGAAGAACTGGACAGCAAAAACTACTATGCTTTCAATCCCAATTTTGACTGTATGCAAAACACTACACGATAAGACAGGAGATAGCCGCCCCTTTCACACTGGGCGGCTATCTCAAAAGAAAACGCAATAAATCACTATTATTTTTACTTAAATACCGGATTCATCGCTTCAATCTTGCGGATGATCTGCTCCAGCTGATAAGCATTGTTTCCGAGCTTGCTCATATTTTTGAGAGCCTCACCCTTCATCTCATGGATACTTCCCACACTGTACTCCATACGTGCCCGCAGTTTCTGCCGCCTTGTCAGCAGTTCATGCTTCAGCTCTACCATCTCCCGGCTGTCGACCAGCGCATTTGCATGTGTCAGCCATACACGGGTATCATACATCCGCAGCCGTGTCAGATACTGCAGAAGATTCTGCGTATAATAATCCAGATCATCACTGGTTTTACGGAATGTTTCCTTTTCCCGCGCTTCCTCCTGATACTGTCCATATAAAAATTCCAGTTCTTTCGCATTGCGGACATGATATTTTTCACAGATGAAATCCACCGCGTTTTTCGTATTGACATAGCGGATCTTTACCCGGTTCTCCAAAGTAATCGCCTGATTGCTGTTGACATCCGCCTGACGGATCTCTCTTGTAGAATCCTGATAACGGATCAAAATAAACGCGCCCGCTCCCACAGCTGCAAATCCCATAATGGTGAAAACCAGCTGCAGATCCCTGTTCAGATACCAGGAAAGTATTCCCACAAAAGCAAACAACGTAATAAACACAGCTAACAGATAGCATGCTGCGGTACGGGTTACTTTCTGTACCTTTGCGGAATCTGACCGCTGCATGGACCATTCCAGTTTTTTTCCTTCCAGATATGCCATATTTCTCTTGATCGCATCCAGATCTGCCTCATTGGCTTTCAGCCGGCGGATCACTCCCGGAAGATTCTCTTCTTCCTCCTGCATCTGCGCAAACTGCGTATCTGTCAGCCGGCGTTTGGTTTTCAGGAAATCGGTTCTTTGCTTTTCCAGCTTTGCAACCTGTGTGGCGCACTCAAGAATCGGTTTACGCTCTGCGTCCGTCAGGTCTTCGAGAATCTGAATATCTGTCAGATAATTTGTCACCAGCTGATATTCCGATTTACTGTCTTCAATATCCTTAGACGCCTGAATCATCTGCTTACACAAATCCACTACATATTTCTTTGCCTGCGCCGCGTCCGACAGATTCAATTCTTTTACAATGTTTTTTGTCTCAAGTTTTGCATACTCGCTCTGATCATATTGTGAGAAACTTCCTGTCTCACTTTCTTTATTCTTTTTTCTATGAAATAAATTTGAAAAAATCATATGTTATACCTTGCAGCTCCTTCGATAATCTTTCTTCCACTGAACAATCACATCCATTGCTTCTTTCCTTGCCTTCCCCTTTTGGGCACCCCC
>OHWL01000351.1_pt1 | contig 11841 bp, 8 predicted proteins | sample 1579711 | NCBI WGS metagenome assembly OHWL01 (sample SAMEA3882523, study PRJEB24775) | human gut metagenome | biome: human-associated habitat; feature: intestine environment; material: feces | place: Netherlands | collected 2009/2010 | reverse complement strand
TCTTCATTCCGAAAATGATTGCTGATATCGCATCCGGACAGATTTCTATCATGTACGGCTTCCACGGACCTAACTTCACCACTACTTCTGCATGTGCGTCTTCTTCTAACGCTATAGCTGATGCATTCAACTATATCCGTTTGGGAAAAGCCAACATCATTGTAACAGGCGGAGCCGAAGCAGCTATCTTCCCTGCAGGAGTAGGCGGCTTCAATGCCATGCATGCACTGTCTACACGCAATGACGACCCTGCACGTGCTTCACGTCCGTTCAGCGCCAGCCGCGATGGTTTCGTAATGGGCGAAGGTGCCGGATGTTTGATTCTTGAAGAACTGGAACACGCTAAAGCACGTGGTGCGAAGATATACGCAGAATTGGCCGGTACAGGTGCATCTGGCGACGCTTACCATTTAACAGCTTCTCATCCTGAAGGCCTGGGTGCGAAACTGGTTATGCAGAGCGCTCTGGAAGATGCCGGAATGAAACCGGAAGATATCGACTATATCAACGTACACGGAACTTCTACTCCGGTAGGCGACGTTTCTGAAGTAAAAGCCATCAAGGATTTGTTTGGCGAACATGCTTACAAACTGAACATCAGTTCTACCAAGTCTATGACTGGACACTTGTTGGGTGCAACCGGAGGTGTAGAAGCCATTGCTTGCGTACTGTCTGTAAAAAATGATATTGTACCTCCGACAATCAACCACGAAGAAGGTGACAACGATGAAAACATCGACTACAACCTGAACTTCACTTTCAATAAGGCACAGCAGCGTACTGTACGTGCTGCATTGAGCAACACATTCGGATTTGGTGGTCACAATGCATGTGTAATCATTAAAAAATACACTGAATAAACTGTGTTTAGCAATATACTAGATGAGATAAGACTTCTTTTTCGAAAGGATAAGGAGTCTTATCTTTGTTTTTATAAGATACTGGGATTCTATCCGCGAAACATCGAAATCTACCAGCAGGCCCTCCTGCACAAATCGTCTTCGGTAAAAGCTAAAGGCAGACTGTTGAACAATGAACGCCTGGAGTTCTTAGGAGATGCCATACTGGATGCAGTAGTGGCCGACATTGTGTACAAACGGTTTGAGGGGAAGAGAGAGGGATTTCTGACTAATACACGCTCTAAAATCGTACAACGAGAAACATTGAACCAGATTGCCGTAAAAATCGGACTGGACAAGCTGATAAAGTACACCACACGGCAGTCTTCACACAACAGCTATATGTGCGGTAATGCCTTTGAAGCGCTTGTGGGAGCCATTTATCTAGACCGTGGGTACGCCACCTGCAAGTTCTTCATGGAAGAGCGCATTATCAAGCCCTATCTGAATCTGGAGAAGCTGTCGCGGAAGGAAGTCAACTTCAAGTCAAAACTGATTGAATGGGGACAGAAAAACAAGTTCCTCATTGAATTCAACCTGCTGGAGCAGACGGTCGACGAGCAACAGAATCCGGTCTTTGAAACACAGGTCGTGGTAGAACAGATTCCCGCCGGGCAAGGTAAAGGATATTCCAAGAAAGAATCACAGCAGGAAGCTGCTCATGAAACCCTGAACAAAATCAAGAATGACCCGCAGTTCATTGACGCGATTTTTGCAGAAAAAGCCGCACGAGAGCAAGCTGCTGTAGAAGAGAATCCGACTTCAACTGACGCAACCGATGCATTGACTGCGGAAGCAGAAACTCTTCCCGTACAAGCAGACGAGCAGAACCCGGAATCTTTTGATACAGAAGTGAAAGAAGAAACAGCTGTTACTGAGAAGTACGATGACGTGGAACGGATTATTGCCGAAGCAGAAGAAGCGGCATTCCAGCTTACAGAAGAGACAGAAACAGACAGTGAAGAAACAAAAATTACTACGTAGTAATCGCTTGATTACCCCGTAGTAACTTCTAAATTACCTTATAGTAAATCCTCAACTACCCCGTAGTAATAGTTGAGGATTTTTTGTATGCCTTTGCTTGCTCCTTCCCAAAAACTCTTCAAGGAAGAAAGCTCTACATTTACCGTTCCTTTACAATAGAAGTCAGCGGGTGGCGATTGCCTTTAATATCGGTCAGGAAGGCTTTTGCCGAACCAAAGTTCAGGTACATATCCAGGCGTACCGGCAAGTGGTTACGGTCGTCTGTAATATAGAAGGTAATGACTTCTTTTTCCTTCTTTTCTTCTCCCACATATTCTACGAGCGAGAATACCAGACAACGATACGTTACCCCGTTTTCAGCCTTATAATTCTCCTTACGGCGATAAATCAGAGTCTGTTTCTCCACTGCCCTTCCGGTAGCCATGGAGAAAAGAATCTTCTGCCCGGGCTTGTACTCTGTGGGGTCATACGAACGGGCCTGCAAGAGGATACTCAACATATCGTACACACATACCGGCATCTCGTCATGATGTTTGTCCGTATTACCGCGTAAGGTGCGTTGCTGGTCGACGATGCACTTTCCGTTCTGGTAGCTGAATTTCACCTCATCTACCGTATAGCGTTTTCCTTCCTCCGCTCCCTTTCGGAAATACAGAGGAACCAGATCCTGCGAAGTGATGCAGGTCAACGTGTCACGCATCTTGAAGAAGAAGTCAATCTTCTTGTTGGTGTACGACTGCAAGTCCGTTTTCAAACATGGACGACCGTTATAAGTCGTCTCGTTTACCGTCATCTTTGCCCATCCGGCATTAATCCAGACGAATTTCCAGTTAAACTTCAGCTCATAAGAGAGTGTTTCTCCTGGCTTGATTGCATCATTCACTGCACCACATTGTGCGCTGGCTGCCATCCCTCCTACCAGAAGGAAAAGGCAAAGAATCAGTTTCCTTATCATGTTCTTCCTAGTTTACGAGCCCGCTCCTTGTTGCGGTCTTTGATTTTCTTGGCCTCATCAGGCTTTTGTTTCTTTATCTCGTCCAACTTCTGCTTGTCAAGAGGCACAGCGTGTATGTCCCACGTTTCTTCAAACTCAAAGTTGGCTTTCATTTCCCATACTTTCGGGAAGTAGTACACTTCTTCCGGCTGGCGTTTCTCTTCGTAGTTACCGGTATCCCACACCCCGTTGTTATTGTCATCGTTAAACAGACGGATGTAATATTTCGTGCTGGGCTGCAAGAAATAGAAGTCACACGTATTCTTGTCCGTCACCGGCTGCTGCCGCACCACTCCATCACTGCTGTTCAGCAATTGCACCACGGCATGAGGTCCTGCCCCTACGATATTCAGATACAGCGTACCGTAATCTTCCAAAGTCTTCACTTTCAACTGGTTTTCCACCTTGTTGGTATAGAGTCCGTAAATACCCTTGATACCCAACGAATCTATCTTAAGCTGATACTCCTGTCCGGGTTGCCAGTCGGCCAGAATCTGATACTGACGGGGAAGCACGGAGTCTGCCATCAGAATAAACGGTATATCCTCCCACAGCGAGTCGGCCTTGACAGCCATGTGAATGGCCGCCGTGTCAATATATTCCACCGGCTCCTCAAATTTCAGCACGATGTTCCGGTTCAAGTCCAGACTGGAAGGAGCATCTACCGACATCGCAAAGAATTTCGGCTCCACCTTCAGCGTATCACCTTTCTTTGCACGTTTTTTCCGCTCTTTCTCTTCCTTCTTCATGGCTTCTTCGGCCAAGGCCATACGTCGTTTCTTGTCAATCTTGTTCACCATACGCAAGGTATCGGTCTTCGGCACAAGCTGTCCCAACGTGTCCGTAGCCAGATAGTCCATCTGGAAGGTCAGCGTATCACGTTCGCACATCACGGTATCCTTAATCCAGTAACGAATGGTATCGTTACGCGGATTACTTTCAATGATAAATGCATCCTTCTCATCAAAATCCAATCCCTTGATGGTAGGAAGCGTATCCGCTTTGGCACTGAAATACAAAGAAAAACGGTTCAACTGTTCACGCTCGCTCTTCACCAGATACTGCATCGGATTCTCTTCCTTGAACGAACGAAGAATCAGGTTATCGGGCAGGAAGCGTGTGTAATGCACCTCGTAAATTGTATCGTAAGCCAGTGTATCCAGTTCATTCCATACGGTATCCTGACGTACATCCGGACGCATGTCGGGCACCACCAACGAATCCAAGAAAGCAACGGCCTCTGTCTTCGAATCAAACAAATAGTTCTGGTTACCGTCCATCAAGGCATAAATACGATATTTCCCCGGGGCAACCCCGCGAATGGTAAAATGCCCGCGGCTGTCAGTACGTGAAATACGGTCGAACGGAAGCTTCACGAATGCACTGTCTTCCAAATTCTTATGAAGCCCTACCTGAATACCCTTTACCGGTTCCAGATTGTCTGCCGACAGCACCGTCCCCGATACCTCCATCGTATCAATATGCTCGCCTGTAGAGAAAGCGTATGCAAAGTTACCCAACGGATTATCTTCGTTGTTGTCCACAATGGCATCGCCGAAATCTACGGTATAAGTGGTATTTTCACGAAGGGTATCGAAAAATTCCACCAGGACCCGATGACCGCTTACCTTCACTTCGGGCGCCTCATTCTGAGGAGGCGAAATAATCACCTTCTCCGAAGCCTTGTCAAGCTTGATGTACTCATCGAATTCAATGGAAATTTTCTTGCGCTTGTTGTTCGTGGCATTGGGTTCCGGAGTAGCACGCACAAACTTAGGCGGCGTTTCATCATACGGTCCCCCGTCGGGCATCCCCGTGCTCGCGCATGCATAAAACCCGATAATGACCAGCAACAAAGCAATATATTTAGGTATAGGTTTCATCTATATAGTTTAGTTATTCAGTTTCAACATTTCTTCAATATAGTCACGGCTGTTGCTCAGGCGAGGCACTTTGTGCTGGCCACCCAGCTTTCCTTTCTGTTTCAACCAGTCGTGGAACAGGCCTTCACGAGCCTTGATTACTTCTAGACGCTGCAAGGTAATATCTTTATGCCGTTTAGCCTCATAATCTGAATTTATTTCCTGCAACGCGGTATCCAGCACCTGGGCAAACTTCTCCAGCGAATCCGGCATCACACTGAATTCTATCAGCCACTGGTGACGGCATTTGGCATTGGCATCCATAAAGACAGGAGCTGCCGTATATTCCAGTACCTGTGCACCGGTTTCCTTGCAGGCTCTTTCCAGCCCTTTTTCTGCATTATCTACCATCAGTTCTTCACCGAAGGCATTGATAAAGTGCTTGGTACGACCGGAGATAATAAACTTGTATGGGTCTTTCTGTGTGAATTTCACCGTATCCCCAATGATATATCTCCACAAACCGCAGGAGGTACTGATTACTACTGCATAGTTACGTCCTACTTCCACACCCCACAAAGGTACAATCGTAGGATTCGGCTTATCGATTTCCTCCAAAGGAATAAACTCATAGAACACGTCATAGTCAATCATCAGCAACATGGCCGGATCGTGCAAATCGCTTTGCAGGCCAAAGAAACCTTCACTGGCATTATACGTTTCCATGTAATGCATCTTGTCTGTAGGAATAAGCTGCTTGTACTGTTCACGATAAGGTGTGAAGCATACTCCTCCGTGGAAGAAGACCTCCAGATTAGGCCATACCTCATTCAAATGTTTGGCACCCGTTTTTTCCAGCACACGGTTCAACACGGCCAGCATCCAGGAAGGAACTCCCGAAATGTTGGTCACATTCTGATGAATCGTGGTACTGGCAATGCGTTCTACCTTCTCTTCAAACTCACTCAACAAGGCAATCTCTTTCTTCGGCACCCGAATCAGATTCACCAACGGACTGATATTCTGAATCAGGATGGCCGACAGGTCACCCACCAGACTGTCCTTCACGTTATAGTTCGGGCTATGACTGCCTCCCAATATCAATCCCTTACCTGAAAAGAAACGGCTTTCAGGATTCTCACGGAGGTACAATGCTACTGCGTCTGTTCCTCCCCGATAGTGGATTCCTTTCAATCCTTCCGGGCTGACAGGAATAAACTTACTTTTATCATTAGTTGTTCCCGATGACTTGGCGTACCAGATGACCTTTCCCGGCCACAACACATCCTTTTCACCATGGCGCATACGGTCAACATAACCTTTTACATCTTCATACGTCTGTATAGGAACGCGCTGAAAATCTGTATAATTCCGGATTTGGCTGAAATCATATTTCTTTCCCCACTCCGTAGCAGAAGCGCTCTGTATCAGTTTTCGGAATACACGGCCCTGAATTTCTTCGGCCTTTGTCCCATAAAGGTCAATTTCTCTTTGTCTGGGAGCAAATATCTTTCCTATTAACTTTGTTGAATTCATTCCTTCTTAAATTTCAAATCCTTATATGTGATAGATGCAAAGGTAGATTTTTTCTGACTAAATCAGCAGACAGGAACATTATTTTTTCCTCTATCATGACAAATATACAGTTTTTTCTTACCTTTACCACACAATCTATTAATACAGCAAAACATGAAGATAGGAATCTTGACTTCAGGAGGCGACTGTCCGGGAATCAATGCCACCATTCGAGGGGTATGCAAGACAGCCATCAACCATTACGGGATGGAGGTTTATGGAATCCATAGTGGGTTTCGGGGACTGCTGGACAATGACATTGTTCCGCTGGACGAAAGCTCACTGACAGGACTTCTGAACCTGGGAGGAACCATCCTTGGTACTTCACGCGAAAAACCGTTCAAAAGAAAAGCGGGTGCCGTATCGGAAAACAAACCTGCCATCATGCTTCAGACCATCCGCGAACGCGGCCTGGACTGCATCGTGTGCATCGGAGGAAACGGTACGCAGAAAACAGCTGCGAAACTGGCCGAAGCGGGAGTAAATGTGGTAAGCATTCCCAAAACCATCGACAATGACGTGTGGGGAACCGATGTTTCTTTTGGTTTCGATTCGGCCGTAACGATAGCCACCGACGCTATTGACCGCCTGCATTCCACTGCCAGTGCCCACCAGCGTGTCATGGTGATTGAAGTTATGGGCCACAAGGCTGGATGGATTGCCCTTCACTCCGGTATGGAGGCGACATCATCCTGCTTCCTGAAATTCCTTTCGACATTCACCGTATTGGCGATGCCATTATCAACCGCCTGAAAAAAGGAAAACCTTACTCCATCGTAGTGGTAGCAGAAGGAATTCCTACAATCGGAGGTAAAAAAGCTGCGCAATACATTGCCGAGGAAATAGAATACGAAACAGGATTCGAAACCCGTGAAACTGTATTGGGATACATCCAGCGCGGAGGAAGTCCTACAGCCTACGACCGCAACCTGGCTACCCGCATGGGAGGACATGCTACCGAACTGATTGCCCAAGGAATGTTTGGCCGGATGGTAGCGCTGAAAGGTAATACCATTGAGTCTGTTCCACTGAGTGAGGTGGCCGGCAAGCTGAAACTGGTTACAGAAGACCATGACCTGATTGTACAGGGCCGCCGCATGGGTATTTGCTTCGGATAAATATACATTTTATACACATAAAAATCATCCCTAAAAAACGCACTTGCGTTTCAACTAAAACGTCCTTGTGTTTGAAGTAAAACGCACTTGCGTTTGAAGTGAAATGCACTTGCGTTTCATATCAAATGCACTTGCGTTTTGAAAAGGGCCAAAAAGCACTGAAAAAAGGGGATACCAACCCAGTTGATACCCCCTCATATACAAAACTGTATCCAATTACTTATTTAATTTCCAAGTGAAGCCATCCTTGGTGTCTTTCACTTCAAAGCCCAAGGCAGCCAGGTTGTCACGAATCTTATCACTTGTAGCCCAGTCTTTGTTGGCTTTAGCCTGCATACGCTGTTCCAACAGCATGTCGACTACTTTTCCGTAAGCTTCTTCACGTGCCGCATTGTTTTCCGCTTCCGCTTTCAGACCAAGAATATCGAACACGAACAGATGGAACACACTCTTCAGTTCTTCCAAATCTTCGGCGCTGATAGTCGCTTTCTTGTCAATCACCGTATTAATCATACGGGTTGCATCAAACAGATGAGAAATGACAATCGGTGTATTCAAGTCGTCGTTCATGGCCTCGTAGCACTTCTCACGCAAACCTTTCGGTTCGATGCCCGAAGTAGTTTTCGCCGGAGTGATGCGGTCCAGGTTCTTCACACCTTCCAACAGACGCTCCAATCCCTTTTCAGCAGCTTGTAATGCTTCGTTACTGAAGTCCACCGTACTGCGATAGTGTGCCTGAAGGATAAAGAAACGGATGGTCATCGGTGAATAAGCCTGTGTCAGCAGTTTGTTAGAGCCTGTGAAGAACTCATCCAGCGTGATAAAGTTACCCAATGACTTACCCATCTTCTGTCCGTTGATGGTAATCATGTTATTATGCATCCAGTAACGTACCATCTGATGACCTTCTGAAGCCACAGCCTGTGCGATTTCACATTCATGATGCGGGAACACCAGGTCCATTCCTCCTCCGTGAATATCGAAAGTTTCACCTAAATATTTGCGTCCCATAGCAGTACACTCACAATGCCAGCCCGGGAAACCGTTGCTCCACGGTGACGGCCAGCGCATGATGTGTTCCGGCTGTGCACACTTCCACAAAGCAAAGTCGGCCGGATTGTGCTTTTCATCCTGTCCGTCAAGTTCACGGGTTGTATTCAGCACATCATCCAGGTTACGTCCTGACAACACACCATAGTGATGATCTTTGTTGTACTTCGCTACATCGAAATACACAGAACCCTTGCTTTCGTATGCATATCCGTTTTTCAAAATCTCTTCCACCAGCTTAATCTGCTCGATGATGTGTCCGGATGCATGCGGCTCGATGCTGGGCGGCAACACGTTCAATGCTTCCATTGCCTTGTGGTAACGCAACAGATAATACTGCACCACTTCCATCGGCTCCAGCTGTTCCAGACGTGCTTTCTTGGCAATCTTGTCTTCGCCATCGTCTGCATCATGCTCCAGATGGCCCACATCAGTAATGTTACGCACATAACGTACCTTGTAGCCCAGATGAGTCAGGTAGCGGAACACAATATCAAACGTAATAGCAGGACGCGCATGTCCCAGATGTCCGTCACCGTATACGGTAGGACCACACACATACATGCCCACATGAGGAGCATGCAAAGGCACGAACAGTTCCTTCTTGCGGGTCAGTGTATTGTAAATAAAAAGTTGATTATTCTCCATAATTCAATGAGTTAGGATGCAAAGTTATAAATTAAAAAGAGAAAAGCGTGATTTCCACTAAAAAATCACGCTTTTTCTCTTTTGAAAACTCCTCAAATTATTTTGTCAGAATAATACCTCCATCCGGTTGGATTACCACCTTTACCTCTGCCGGATTCTTGATTTTCAGTTCTTCCAACTGCGGCTGACGTTTCTTGTCGTCCAAATAATAGGAAACCGTTTCGCCTTTCTCCCACATCGGCAGGTTCAAGCTCAACTTCAAAGGTTCTTTCTGCGCATTTACGCCCACCACATACCAGCGGTCGCCATGACGACGGGCCAGCACACAGTATTTGCCCGGATAGCCGTCAAGGAACACCGTTTCATCCCACGTAGTAGGTACCTGCTTCATAAAATCGATGGCCAGTGCCGGTGCATCTGTCAAGTTGTTCGGAGCAAGGGCAAAGTTCTGAATCGGATTCTGATACAGCACCGCCGTAGCCAGCTGGAACACGTCCGTCGTCTTGCGGATAGTACCTCCGTCGTTCGTACGGTTATGACGCTTGTTCAGCAGCGTACCACCAAACTCCATACAGCCGATGGTATTGCGGATAAACGGATGCAGACAGGCATTGTAAGCCTCCATATCATCAAAGTGCTGGTTAAATATCAGGTTCTCAGAAGCCAATACCGCCTCACTGCCCACATAGTTGGGATACATGCGTTCCCAACCGCGTGGAATCGTACAGCCATGGAAGATTATCATCAGGCCGTATTCATTGGCATCGGTCAGGATGTCTTCGTACAAGCCCATCATCTGCTGCTTGTCGCTGCCGAAGAAATCTACCTTCAAGCCCTTTACACCGCACTTCTGCAGCCATTTCATCTCTTTCTTGCGGGCTACCGAATTGCTCATGCACTGCTTGGCATCCTGGGGTGCATCGTTCCAGTAACCGTTGGAGTTATACCACACAAACACATCCACGTTCTTCTGGTGAGCGTACTTGAACAGCTCTTCCATACGGTCGCGTCCGATGTTCTTTTCCCAGCCTCCGTCAATCAGCGTATATTCATAACCCATTTCACTGGCCAAGTCAATGAAACGAATCTGGTCATCGTAGTTGATACTCGGGTCCTGCCACATAATCCAGCTCCAGGTAGAACGGCCGAACTTATATTCCTGCGAAGGTTCATACAGTGGTTCCACCACATCAAACGGAACGGTAGTTTCCACAATCGGCTTCAGCCCGCTGCCCACCGTAATCGTACGCCAGGGAGTGACACCCGGAAGAGCCAATCCCGGAGTAGAAGAACCCAGACCGTTCATCTCGCCCGGATTCGGGAAAGCAATACTGTAAAGACCATCTTTAGTAGCATCACTCAGGTGGGAAGCACAATACAGGCTGCGTACACCGGTCTCCGATACCAGTGCCCAGTTGTCGCCCACATGAAACAGTGCCGGGAAAGTATAACCTTCACCGTACTTAGAAGGAGTAGCCACCGGTTCATCGGGTACATATTCCTCTTCGTAGCTCGGTTTGGTACGCATCCAACCAATCATCGGGTCACTCTGCGGAGAAAGGAAGGTGGTAGTGGTAGAAGGAAAGTCAAAGCCCGTCGCTTCCTTTTCAATTACCATACAAGCCGTTTCGCCATACTGAGGCATCTCGTAGCGGAAGGCAATGTCGTTGTTGCTCAGTTGGAACACAATGTCCAGTTTCTTCTTCTCCGCATTTTCAAGGGTCACAGTCAGCTTGTTGGCAGAATAATTCACCGTAGAACACTTGATACGGTCCTGCGTGTACGTCTTTTCCACCTTGTCCGCCTGCTGGCCGACAAAGCTCATCTGACGGCTGAAGTCGCCGATATTGGATACAAAGCCGAGAGGAGAGTTCTCCAGCACGGTCTTTCCATCGTAGGTCACCGAATAGACAGGCTTGCCATCCTGCAACTGAAAGTCGAGTTTCAAACGAGCATCAGGGCCGGTGACCGCTGCCTGCTGGGCAAATGCCTGAGAGGCCAATAATGCCAATGTGCCAAAAAGTACTTGTTTTTTCATAGGTGTTTTTCCAGATAATTACTAATCAGGACAAAAATAGGAATTAAGTGTGAAATCAACAATAAAATTTTCACTAAAACACTACCAAAAATCATGCAATATCCATACAAAAAAGATGCCGCTCAGAAGTACACATACTCCCTGCGGCATCCCTGCAAGCATCACTTTTAGAAGTTTACGATTGGCCACCCGTCTGGCGTCCACGTCATTTCACGAATAATCAATTTGGGAGCTCCCTCTTCTGCCACGGAATAGGCATGGGAAATAAAATAATCCTTCCCATCCAAATGATAGGCTGCATTATGACCTACTCCGGCATAATCCTTATTCCCCTGAATCACTAATGAGCCGCCTCCCTTATCCATGGCTTTTCCGTCTTTGTCTAAATAAGGCCCTGTGACAGCCTTCGAACGTCCCACCATGACTTTATAGTTGCTTTTCAATCCCTTGCAACAATAATCAAACGATACGAACAGATAATAATAATCACCGTGCTTCATGATAAAAGGCGCCTCAACCGCTCCGTCACCCGCATTCTCTTCGTCCAAATTAAAGGTTCGTTGACGGCGAGAAAGTGAATACCACTCTTCCGGATGGGCCACTCCATTCATATCAGGGGTCAGTTTTACCATCTTGATGCCATCCCAAAATGAGCCGAAGTTCATCCAGGGGG
>OHWL01000335.1_pt1 | contig 12176 bp, 8 predicted proteins | sample 1579711 | NCBI WGS metagenome assembly OHWL01 (sample SAMEA3882523, study PRJEB24775) | human gut metagenome | biome: human-associated habitat; feature: intestine environment; material: feces | place: Netherlands | collected 2009/2010 | reverse complement strand
GCAAATTCTGTAAAGGTTCCGATCATCTTATATAATGTACCATCCCGTACAGGATGTAACATTCAGCCGGAGACAGCGGTTACACTTGCAAAGACTGTACCGAATATCGTAGGTATCAAGGAAGCATCCGGTAATATCGCACAGGTTGTTAAGCTGGCAAAGCTGGCAGACGGCTGTATTGATATTTATTCCGGTAACGATGATCAGGTAGTACCGCTTCTGTCATTAGGCGGAAAAGGTGTTATCTCAGTAACAGCAAATATCGCTCCGAGAGATGTACATGATATGGTTAAGAAGTTCATGGATGGCGATGTAAAGGAAAGTCTTGATATTCAGTTAAAGATGATCGATCTTTGTGAGGCACTGTTCTGTGAAGTAAATCCGATCCCTGTTAAGAAGGCAGTTGAGCTTATGGGCTTATGCGGCGGAACGATGAGAATGCCATTAACAGAGATGGAGCCGGCACATGTAGAGAAGTTAAAGGCTGCAATGACAGCATACGGCTTACTTTAAAAAAGGAACTACAGATGATCTGATAAAGAGCCATTCTGTATGATATAGATAAAGATGGACAGAAGGGATACAGGAATCTGTCTGCAGTATATAAAATCCCGCAGGCTCTGCGGGATTTTTGTTTACGCGGTTACGTAAGCCAAAGTTCATGCCGGCATGAGAATCTGACGGCTGCCGCGGATGAATGAGTAAAACACAGGATAAATGGAGGAAAAGAACATGGTTCGAATCATAATGCATGGATGTAACGGTAAGATGGGACAGGTGATCACAGGACTTGTAGCAGATGATCCAAATGCACAGATCGTTGCAGGTATTGATATAGCAGATAACAGAGATAACGGATATCCGGTATTTACAGATATTAAGAAGTGTGATGTGGCAGCAGATGTAATCGTTGATTTTGCAGCAGCAGCGGCAGTGGACGCACTTCTTGATTACAGCGTGGAGAAACAGATCCCGGTAGTTCTCTGTACAACCGGTTTAAGTGATGAACAGCTTGCAAGGGTAAAAGAGAGCAGCAAGAAGGTTGCGATCTTAAAGTCAGCCAATATGTCGCTTGGAATCAATACTCTTATGAAGCTGTTAAAGGATGCTGCAAATGTATTTGCACCGGCAGGCTATGATATCGAGATCGTTGAGAAGCATCATCGCCTGAAACTGGATGCACCGAGCGGAACAGCGATTACTCTTGCAGAAGGTATTTTGGAGAATATCGACCGCAAGGATAAATGGGTGAAGGGAACTTTGGTGGCACCGGATGGCAGCGTGTCGGGCAATACGGTTTATGCTCCTGATGAGCTTCCCGTCAGCTCTGTTCGCGAAGGTGAAGTGCCGGGTATTCATACTATTCGTTATGATTCGGAGGCAGACAGTATTTCGATTACCCATGATGCAAAGAATCGTAAAGGATTTGCTTTGGGTGCAGTTTTGGCTGCCGAATATACGGCTCAGCACGAAGGATTTTTAGGTATGAATGATTTATTTCAGTTTTGAGTATGATACAGGCATCGCGTAAACAATGGATAAAGTTCGGCATAGTGCTGGTGCTTTACCTGATTTTCCTGATTTGGTTGAAAAGCTGGCTGGGACTGGTAGTGGTTCCGTTCATCTTTGACGCATATATTTCCAAAAAGATTCCCTGGACATGGTGGAAAAAATCGACCAACAAGACCGTGCTGACGGTGATGGGCTGGGTGGATGCCATCGTGTTTGCGCTGGTGGCAGTCTATTTTGTGAATCTGTATTTCTTCCAGAACTACGTGATTCCTTCTTCGTCGCTGGAGAAATCGCTGCTGGTGGGCGACTATCTGTTTGTAAGCAAGATGAGTTATGGTGCCCGTATTCCGCAGACACCGCTCCACATGCCGCTGACGCAGCATACGTTGCCGGTGTTCAACTGTAAGTCGTACTTGGAATGGCCGAAGTGGGACTACAAACGGGTGGCCGGACTGGGAGAGGTGCAGCTGAATGACATCGTGGTGTTCAACTTTCCGGCAGGGGATACGGTAGCTACCGGCAATCCGGCAGAAGATATCTATCGCATGAGCTATGCCATCGGTAAGCAACTTTCGCAGCCTATTGACCTGGCCAGCCTGAACCTGGAGCAGCAACGGGATGTGTATGATTATTATTACTCGGTAGGACGCAAGTATATTGACGAAAATCCGCAGCTGTATGGTGAGGTGATTACCCGCCCTGTAGACCGGAGAGAGAATTATGTGAAGCGTTGTGTGGGTATGCCGGGCCAGACACTGGAAATCAAGAACCGGATTATTTACCTGGACGGTAAGGCCAACAAGGAGCCGGATAATGTGCAGTATCGTTATTTCGTGCATACCAAGGGCATGCTGCCGGAGGATTTATGTCATGAACTGGGTATTAGCCAGGAGGATTTGATGGCTTATTATACGGAGGAATCGGTATATAACATGCCGTTGACTGAGAAGGCGAAGGCTGCCTTGCTGGCACGGAAGGATTTGGTAACTTCCATTGAAAACGTGCCGGATGATGATGCGGGCGGACTGTATCCGGATAATAAGCTGACGGGCTGGACAGTAGATAACTACGGTCCGATATGGATTCCGAAGAAGGGAGCTACCATAGACCTGACACTGGATAACCTGCCGATGTATGAACGTCCGATCAAGAACTACGAGGGCAACAGCCTGGAGGTGAAAGACGGAAAAATCTACATCAACGGACAGGAAACGACGAAATATACCTTCAAGATGGATTATTACTGGATGATGGGTGACAACCGTCATAATTCGGCCGATTCACGTTTCTGGGGCTTCGTGCCGGAAGACCATATTGTGGGTAAACCTATTTTTATCTGGCTGTCGCTGAACCAGGATCGTGGCTGGTTTGACGGAAAGATTCGCTGGAACCGTCTGTTTAAGTTTGTGGATTCCATTAAATAATCTATGAACAAAGGAAAGTCCGGATGGTGGCCGGCCTGACGGTGTTGACCGTATGGCTGGTGCGGACCCTGCTTGTGACGACTTGTGTAATTCCTTCTTCCGGGATGGAAAATTCTCTTTATCAGGGAGAACGGATTCTGGTCAACAAGTGGAGCTACGGGCTGCGTTTGCCTTTTTGTTCGCTTTTCGGCTATCATCGGCTGGCTTCTTCGCGTGCGGAGAAGGGGGATATTCTCTTGTTCAATAACCCTCATCCCCAGCAGGTGGAGAAAGGAATAGAGTGGAGAGAGCTGTTCATCAGTCGCTGTATCGGCACGCCGGGAGATACGCTGATGCTGGATGCTGACCTGAACTGTGTGGGCGGAGAGGTGCTCAGCCCGGACGCCAAATCGCTGTATGCTTATCCGGTATCCTCGGAAGACTTGATGCTGACCGTGCTGTCGGTGCTGGGTATCAAAGGAAATACGCTGGCCGGATATACTTCCGACGGGGGGTATATACGGAGTTTCAGCCAATATGAATATTACTTGATTTCGCAGAAACTGGAGGGACGGATTCCGCTGGTTCCGCTGGATGAAAAGAACTGTACGGAAGTGCATCCGTATGTGATTCCGGCAAAAGGTGTTCCGGTGAAGGTGTATCCCTGGAATGTGACCTTGCTCTGCAATACGATTGTGGCGCATGAACACCAGCCTGCAGAGGTTCGTCACGATACATTGTATGTGAAGGGAAAGCCCGTGGAGGCTTATACGTTTGGCAAGGATTATTACTGGGTGGCTTCCAATGACCCGGTGAATATTTGCGATTCCCGTTTGTTCGGGTTCGTGCCGGAGGACCACCTGATAGGGAAGGCCTGGCGCATCTGGTACTCTTCGCGGAAGGGGCGCTTCTGGCAGCGGGTGCAATGACATAAACTAAGAAAGAATGAAGAATGAAGTGATTTTGGGGTCGGCCTATCTGGCTCCCGTAGAATATTATACCAAACTTTTTGCTTATCCTTCGGTACGTGTGGAGCGTTATGACCACTACATGAAGCAGACTTACCGCAACCGGTGTGTGATTGCATCGGCCGACGGACCGTTGGCACTGACCATTCCGACGGAAAAGAGTGACGACCTGAAGTGTGTGATGAAGGATGTACGTATTTCAGACCATGGCAACTGGCGGCATGTGCACTGGAATGCGTTTGTAGCCGCTTACAAGCATAGTCCTTTCTTTGATTACTATGCAGATGAGTTTCACCGCTTCTTTGAGCAGAAATATGAGTTTCTGTTCGACTTTAACCTGGAGCTGTGTAAGTGGGTGTGCCGGCAGATTGACATGGAGCCTCGCCTGATATCAACCGAGGAATACATGCCGGAGGTGGGATGTGCCGATGATTTCCGGGAACTGATTCATCCCAAACGGGATTATCGGGAGGCAGACAAGGCATTCTTTCCTAAACCTTATTATCAGGTGTTTGACCAGAAGCTAGGTTTTCTGCCTAATCTCAGTGTGATTGACCTGCTGTTCAATATGGGACCGGAAAGCTTGCTGGTGCTGCGTGACTCGGTGCGTGCGTTCAATGAAATTTAAGGATACATATTCCTTCAAACCCGATTTTATGTTGTACATTTGTAACTGAATCAATGATTTAACAATATGAATAATCTTCCAACAGTAACGAAAAACCTGCTTATTATCAATGTGCTCTGTTTCTTCGGAATGTTTGTGGCCCGGAAATACGGAGTGGATATAGAAAATATGCTGGGTCTTCACTTTTTCCTGGCTTCGGATTTTAACCTGGGGCAGCTTATCACTTACATGTTCATGCATGCCAATTTCTCGCATATCTTCTTCAATATGTTTGCGGTATGGATGTTCGGACGGGTGCTGGAACAGGTGTGGGGGCCTAAACGCTTCCTGACGTATTACCTGATTTGTGGTATTGGCGCCGGTCTGATTCAGGAGTTGGTGCAGTATGTGGAGTATCTGGCGGTATGGTCTAATTATGATTCGGTCAATACGGGACTGAATATTATTCCTATGGATGTGTTCTTGAACCAGCTGACTACTGTAGGTGCTTCGGGAGCGGTGTATGGCATTTTGCTGGCATTTGGTATGTTGTTTCCCAACAGTCAGATGTTTGTATTCCCGATACCGGTGCCCATCAAGGCGAAGTATTTTGTGATTGGATATGCGGTGCTGGAGTTGCTTTTAGGACTGGGAAGCAACGATGGAGTAGCTCATTTCGCTCACCTGGGAGGTATGTTGTTCGGCTTGATACTGATTGTTTATTGGAGAAAGAAAAATGGCGGCGGACGGATTTATTACTGATTTGAAAAGAAAGTTCCAGCAGGGAGATATTGTGCTGCGTCTGGTGTACGTGAATGTGGCGGTGTTTCTGGCAGTGACACTGGTACAGATTTTTCTGACTTTGTTCAATGTGCCTTCTTCGCCATGGATGAACTATCTGGAACTGCCGGCCTGGACGGAAGTTTTTATCCGTAGGCCCTGGACCCTGATTACTTACATGTTCATGCATGCCGGTGTGCTGCACATCTTGTTTAATATGCTGTGGCTGTTCTGGTTCGGTCGCCTGTTTTTAGCTTTTTTCTCGTCGAAGCACTTGCGCGGACTTTATTTCCTGGGAGGTATCTGTGGCGGATTGCTTTATATGCTGGCATATAATGTGTTTCCTTATTTTCAGGATGCCGTGTATTCTTCCTATTTGCTGGGTGCTTCGGCTTCTGTGTTGGCCATTGTGGTGGCGGTAAGTGTACGTGAACCGAATTATCCGGTACAGTTTCTGTTTATCGGTACGGTACGTCTGAAATATGTGGCTTTGTTCATGGTGGTGCTTGATTTGCTGTTCATGACTTCTGACAATGCAGGCGGGCACATCGCACATTTGGGTGGAGCATTGGCTGGCTGGTGGTTCGCGGCAGGATTGCAGAGCGGTCACGATGCTACGAAATGGATAAACCTGGTGTGCGACTGGTTTGCAGGCTTGCGACGTCCGGTGAAGCGTAAACCCAAGATGAAGGTGCACTACGGAGGACGTCAGGCGGATTATGAATACAATGCCCGGAAAAAGGAACGTGAGGCAGAAATTGACCGGATTTTGGACAAACTGCGTAAGTCGGGCTATAATAGTCTGACGGATGATGAGAAGAAAAGCTTATTTGATGCAAGTAAGAAATGAGTATTTGGAAACATACGTTTAGAGGAGTCTTTATTTTAGTAAACCTGGTTGTTGGGACTGGATTTTTGTGCTGTGCTTACAGTCCGCTTGTATCGCCGGTGGCTCATCCGGTGCTGGCCTGTGCGGGGTTGTTTTTTCCCTTTTTCTTGTTGGCTTTGATTGTTCTTGCAGTAGTGGGGCTGTTTCATGGATGGAAGTTTATGTGCCTTCCTTTGCTGCTCTTACTGGCAGGAGGAGGGGCAGTCGCGACGTATACTCCGTTTGGAGGAGGGGAAGAACCTACGGACGGGGAGGTACTGAAATTTCTGACCTACAACGTCATGAATATGTACGGAGATGCGGAAGATGAATCTCGTCCCGTGCAACATTATATTCAGGAAAGTGATGCAGACGTGGTTTGTCTGCAGGAGTATCAGTGGGATGCCCGAGAGACCAGGAAGGCTTTCCCTATGTATCCTTACAGAAAGTTGATGAAAGCGTCTAACGGAAATGGGATGGCTTGTCTGTCGCGATTCCCGATTCTCTCAGTAGAACCGATTCCCTATGAAAGTGGGAGCAATGCCAGTTTTTTACTTCGGCTAAACATAAAAGGGGATACACTGACGTTGATATGTAATCATCTGGAATCGAATAAGCTGGATGCGCATGATAAGGAAGTATACGAGGGATTGCTGAAATCGCCTGAAGAACAGAACGTAAAATCGGACAGCAAATACTTGCTGCATAAATTAGCTGATGCCGTGGCTATTCGTGGACCGCAGGCTGATTCGGTGTCACAGGTCATCTCCCGGCAGTCGGGCAAGTATTTGCTGGTGTGCGGCGATTTCAATGATTCTCCTATTTCGTATGCGCATCACACCATCGGAAAAGGATTGACAGATGCTTATCGTGAAGCCGGCTGGGGACCGGGATTCTCGTATAACCGGAATTTTCTGTATTTCCGCATAGACCATTTATTTGTGAACAAGGGATTTAGAGTATTGAAATGCCGTGTGGACAATTCCATTTCGGCATCTGATCATTATCCGCTGTGGTGCCTGGTAGAGAAGTTATAACCTGATAATAAATAAAAGATGAAGAATTTAATTTTTGCAGCAGCTATGAGTTGTATGGTATGTGCCTGCGGTCAGCAGGCGGCAGATACGGGCAATCCGTTCCTGTCTGAGTTTGAGACCCCTTATGGAACACCTGACTTTGACCGTATCAAGGTGGAACATTATGAACCGGCTTTCTTGAAAGGCATTGAGCAGCAGAATGGGGAAATCAAAGCCATTGTAGAGAACCCGGAGGAACCGAGTTTTGAAAATACGATTGTGGCATTGGATAATAGCGGGGAGATTCTGGCTCGTGTGAGCGGAGTGTTCTTTGCTTTAACTGAAGCTGATACCAATGACGAAATGATGGCGCTGGAAGCAAAGATTGCTCCGATGCTGTCTGAGCATAGTGATAATATTTTCCTGAATCAGGAGCTGTATAAGAGAGTGGCTGCTGTTCATGCTCAGGAAGAGGCTGGAAAGATTCAGTTGACTACCGAACAGCATTATTTGCTGGATAAATATTATAAAGAATTTGTTCGTTCCGGTGCGGGACTGGATGCACAGAAGCAGGAACGTTTGCGTGAAATCAACAAGCAGCTTTCTACACTGACCATTGAGTTTGGTAATCATGTGCTGGCCGACAACAACGATTATCTGCTGGTGGTAGATAAGAAAGAAGATTTGGCCGGTCTGCCGGATGCAGTTATTGCAGGAGCTGCACAGGAAGCCAAGGCACACGGAAAAGACGGTAAGTGGGTATTTACCTTGCAGGAATCCAGTCGTACTCCGTTGCTCCAGTATGCTCAGAACCGTGAACTGAGAAAGAATATCTATCAGGCATATACCAGCTTGGGTAACCGTGGCAATGCCAATGACAACAAGGAAGTGCTGAAAAAGGTGCTTGCTCTTCGTCTGGAAAAGGCACAGCTGATGGGATTCAATAATTTCGCAGAGTATCAGTTGGCTGACAACATGGCGAAGAACCCGAAAAATGCACTTGACCTGCTGTATGGCTTGTGGGAATATTCTATCAAGAATGCCAAAGCGGAAGCTGCTGAGTTGCAGAAAATCATGGACCGTGAAGGAAAAGGTGAGAAACTGGAAGCATGGGACTGGTGGTATTATGCAGAAAAGCTTCGCCAGGAGAAATATGATTTGAATGAAGATGCCATCAAGCCTTATTTCAGTCAGGAAGATGTACACAACGGACTGTGTACGGTAGTCAACAAACTGTATGGCATTACCTTGACTCCTTGTGATTCTATTTCTGTATATAATAAGGATGTGAAGACTTATATTGTGAAGGATGCAGACGGTTCACTGTTGGGCGTGTTCTATAGCGACTACATGCCTCGTGCCAGCAAACGGAGCGGTGCCTGGATGAGTAATTTCCGTGAACAGCAGGAAGGGGTTCGTCCGTTGATTTATAATGTGGCCAGCTTTACCAAACCGGCAGGTGACCTTCCTTCTCTGCTGACAATCGATGAAGCACGCACCATGTATCATGAGTTCGGACATGCTTTGCACGGATTGCTGACTCAGTGCAAGTATAAAGGTGTATCTGGTACTTCTGTAGCTCAGGATTTTGTGGAACTTCCTTCACAGATTATGGAACATTGGGCTGTATCACCTGAAGTGCTGAAAATGTATGCCAAACATTACCAGACTCGTGAGGCTATTCCTGATTCTCTGATTGCCAAGATTGAAAATCAGGCATTGTTCAACCAGGGCTTTATGACTACAGAACTGTTGGCAGCTGCCATCCTGGATATGGAAATGCACTGTCTGACTACGATGGAAGGATTCGATGTGCTTCAGTTTGAAAAACAGCTGATGGACAAATTGGGACTGATCCCTCAGATTGCGCCTCGTTATCGTTCTACTTACTTCAACCACATCATGGGTGGTTATGCAGCTGGTTATTATAGCTATATCTGGGCTGAACGTCTTGATACAGATGCCTTTGAAGCATTCAAGGAACATGGCTTGTTCGACCAGGCTACCGCTACTTCTTTCCGTAAGAACATTCTGGAAAAAGGTGGTTCAGACGACCCGATGAAACTGTATGTAACCTTCCGTGGGGAAGAACCCAGTCTGGATGCGTTGCTGAAGACTCGCGGATTGAAATAAAATGTCCGGATAGCAGGAAAAATCTGTACAGAGTATAACTAAAAGAGGGAGTATGGCTTCATTTTTGCAAGCTGTACTCCCTTTTTTAGGCTCTAAGCCTTAAATATTTACAATCCTTTCCGCATATAAATGAAAAAAAAACTATATTTGCAACCTTGAATAAACGTATCAAATTTTAAAAGTAAATATAATAAACTAAAGTAACATGCAAAACAAAGGATTTGTAAAGGTTTTTGCGGTATTACTGACCCTTGCGTGTGCTTTTTATCTTTCGTTCTCATTCGTTACACGTTATCAGATGAACAAGGCGGCTGAGGACCCGAAAGGTTCAGCACATTACCTGGATTCCATGCAGAATCAGAAGGTGTGGTTGGGGATTTACACGCTGAAACAATGCCGTGAGATGGAAATCGGGTTGGGTTTGGACCTGAAAGGTGGTATGAACGTCATTCTGGAAGTTTCTGTACCAGATGTAGTGAAGGCGTTGGCCGACAACAAACCGGATGAAGCTTTCAATAAAGCTGTAGCGGAAGCTGCAAAATTGCAAATTAACAGCCAGGAAGACTTTATTACGCTGTTTATCAGAGAATACAAGAAACTGGCACCGGAAGGCAAGCTTGCCGAACTGTTTGCAACTCAGCAGTTGAAGGATAAAGTAAATACCCGTAGTACTGACGCTGAAGTAGAAAAGGTATTACGTGAAGAGGTAAGTGCTGCTGTTGATAACTCATTCAATGTTTTGCGTACACGTATTGACCGTTTTGGTGTAGCTCAGCCGAACATCCAGACACTGGAAGGCAAAATGGGCCGTATCATGGTGGAATTGCCGGGTATCAAGGAACCGGAACGTGTGAGAAAACTTTTACAGGGTTCTGCTAACCTGGAATTCTGGGAAACATTTGAAGCAAAAGACATCGTTCCGGTATTGGCATCTGCTGATAACCGCGCACGTGGCCTGCTGAATGCAGATGCTCCTGCTGATTCTGCAAAGGTAGAAGCTGATACAACTGCTGTAGCTGAGTCTTCTGCTGTATCTGCAAAAGATAGTCTGGCTGCCGCATTGAAGGGTGAAACTGCTACTGCTTCTAACACAAATATTGAAGAACTGAAGAAAGAACATCCGTTGCTGGCTGTACTGCAGCTGAACCAGAGCGGTGTAGGCTGTATCGTTGGTTACGCTGACTATAAGGATACTGCTGACGTAAACCGTATCCTGAACATGAAGGCTGTGAAGGAAGTAATGCCGCGCGACTTGAAACTGATGTGGGGTGTGAAAGCTTCAGATATGGACAAGACAGGACGTATCTTCGAATTGTATGCTATCAAGTCGACAGAACGTAACGGTCGTGCACCGCTGGAAGGTGATGTAGTAACTGATGCAAAAGATGAATACGACCAGTTCAACAAACCTTGTGTAAGCATGTCTATGAATACAGAAGGTTCTCGTCGTTGGGCTGCCTTGACTAAGAAGAACATCGGTCGAGAAATTGCCATCGTATTGGATGGATATGTATACAGTGCTCCGCGTGTAAACTCTGAAATTACTGGTGGTAACTCACAGATTACCGGTAACTTTACTCCGGAAGTTACAAAAGACTTGGCTAACGTATTGAAGTCTGGTAAGATGCCGGCTCCTGCGCGTATCGTACAGGAAGACATCGTAGGTCCGTCTCTGGGACAGGAATCTATCAACCAGGGTATCGTATCTTTCATCGTGGCTTTGATTGTCCTGATGATTTATATGTGTGCGATGTACGGATTCATTCCGGGTATGGTGGCTAACGGTGCGTTGTTCATCAACTTCTTCTTCACACTGGGTATCCTTTCTTCATTCCAGGCCGCATTGACCATGTCTGGTATCGCTGGTATGGTGTTGTCACTGGGTATGGCTGTGGATGCTAACGTATTGATTTACGAACGTACGAAAGAAGAGCTCCGTGCTGGTAAGGGAACCAAACAGGCATTGGCTGAAGGTTACAAGAACGCATTCTCTGCCATCTTCGACTCTAACTTGACTTCTATCATCACAGGTATCATCCTGTTTAACTTCGGTACTGGTCCGATCCGTGGTTTTGCCACTACCTTGATTATCGGTATCCTCTGCTCATTCTTCTCAGCTGTGTTCTTGACTCGTCTGGTTTACGAACACTTCATGAACAAAGACAAGTGGTTGAACCTGACATTCACTACAGGTATTTCAAAGAACCTGATGCAGAATGTACACTATAACTTCATGGGTATTACGAAACGTTCGTTCACTATCTGGGGAGTTATCATTGTAGTATGTATCATTTCATTCTTTGTACTTGGTCTTGCACAGAGTATCGACTTCACCGGTGGACGTAACTTCGTGGTTCAGTTTGAACAGGTTGTACAGCCGGAAACTGTACGTAGCTTGCTGCAGCCGAAAGTGGGTGATGCAAACGTACAGGCTATTGCTTTGGGTACAGACGGTAAGACAATCCGTGTGACTACCAATTACCGTATCAACGAAGATTCTCCTACAATCGATGCAGAAATTGAAGAGTTCCTTTACAATGCATTGAAAGAAGGTAATTTGTTGGGTGAAGGTACTACACTGGAAATCTTTATCGACCGTGATAATCGTGCCGGAGGTTCTATCATCAGTTCTCAGAAGGTAGGTCCTAGCATCGCCGACGATATTAAGACTTCAGCTGTATGGTCAGTTGTATTGGCTTTGATTGCTATCGGTCTGTATATCTTGATTCGTTTCAGCAACATCGCCTTCAGTATCGGTGCTACAGTAGCATTGATGGTGGATACCGTATTGATTATCGGTGCATACTCTTTGTGCTATGGATGGATGCCGTTCTCTTTGGAAATCGACCAGACATTCATTGGTGCTATCTTGACTGCAATCGGTTACTC
>OHWL01000328.1_pt1 | contig 12426 bp, 11 predicted proteins | sample 1579711 | NCBI WGS metagenome assembly OHWL01 (sample SAMEA3882523, study PRJEB24775) | human gut metagenome | biome: human-associated habitat; feature: intestine environment; material: feces | place: Netherlands | collected 2009/2010 | reverse complement strand
GCAAGAGCCTGATAGAGTAATGAATCCAAAATATATACAAGGACAAATGAAACGATTTTATTGTACCATTTGTCTGTTAATAAGATAAATACTAACAGCATTTCAAGAAAAAAATCAATAAGTGGAGAAGCTATATTTGGTAGAACGTATAGTAATACAACAGAGAAAAAGAAAATAAACTCTATAATAATTAAAATTCTAATTAGTAATATAAACGACCCATCAATAGAACTTACTATATATAGTCCAGACGATAGTAAAATAAAACTTGCAAATCAAGTGAAAGATAGTATTAGTGTTATAATTGATAAAGCAGATAAAAAATCGCAACAAGGAAATCATTCATTAGTGACAGATGAACTTATTAAACTCAATACTCTTAAACAACAAGGTATATTAACAGAAGAAGAATTCATTCAACAAAAGAACAAAATTCTAAATTCATAATACCTCTGAACTGAACATGAATATACCATTAAGAGAATACGATAAATAAAAATCTCAATTTTGATATTTGACTTTTTGAAGGACTTTTTTCTAAAAGGAGAATAGAATACACTATATTAAAATTGAAAATTCCTACTTGCCATATAACAAAAACAGCCTATTATAATTATAAGCCATCTTCATTACAAGGTGGCTTTTTTATTGCCACATAAACAACAAAATTTGAGTTTGTTTATGCACATAAAAAAAATCCCTCATAAGTCATTGACCTACAAGGGATATTATTATATCGTACTCGAAGCGGGACTTGAACCCGCACAGCCGCAATGGCCAAGGGATTTTAAGTCCCTCGCCCAATTCCACCATTCGAGCATCCTTATATTCTGTTATTATGCAATAAAACAGACATTTACGCAACCTTATTCTATCTAAAATATATTGTAATAAGTGTCTGGTTTAACTCACAGTTTAACTCCGTTAAAGATACCAAGAAATTCAACAATAAATTAATAATCTCTTGCAGTTTTAAAGCTGCTCTACAAATATATAGATTAATATCCACATAGGAATCAATTTAATATATTTGATGTACAATATAAAAGAAGAAACAGCATAAGAGTTTTTAGGCTCAAATGCTGTTCTTTGTAAATTACGATAGCAATTATCTATCTACGTTTCATTTCATAATTTTCTTCTGACACAAAATCTGTAGCTTTAAGATGTAGCTCATTTGTTGTAAGTTTTGTAATAGTAATATCTTTGCCACTCAACCATTCTGAACTTCTTAAAATAAGTTTGTTTCCTTCTACTGAACTTGCAAAGTAATAGGTATTATATCCATCGTTATATCCACCATTGCCATCTTCGTCCTCAAAGAATATATATTCACCTGTAACATCTTCTTCCCAATCTTCCTTTTCGTAATTATCGTTATATTCCCAACCATAGCATTTTACTATATCCCAAGTTCCTTCAAGATTAGCTAAAGTAACAGGAATTTCTTCTTCTATAATCGAACCATTTTTAATATTAACATTAATGCTTGCTTCTTTTTCAGTGCCATCATAATATACTATATCAATATTATATGTCCAGATTTCAGAAGATTTTTGAATGATTGAAGACGATAATTTCGCTTTTGCTTCATATTCAAATGGCAATTCGACATATTGTTCTTTTCCCCAAATATTTTGGGCTGTTTTATAGTTGATTCGTGCTAATCTTAGTTGATAGGAACCATTAAAATTATCTGTATCAATTCCTATTCCTACGGCTTCTTCTGCTGACACTCGTTCAAATTGATATTGGAAAGAACCATAACCATTGGTGGCAATTCTACTTCCATATTGGTCTATATTATAATCATATTCTCCATATTTGATGGTGTAAACCGTATCGCCAGCAAGAGTATAGCAACAGTCGTGTATAAAACAATATTCATTATTGTACCAATTGAGGATTAAAGTTGACATTCCATTAGGGAAACAATCTGTTATTTTAGAGTGTGTTCCTTTTACGAATAAGGCTCTTTTTAGAAGTTCTTTTCCACTAAGATGAATCATCGCAAAAAAGTCTTTACTTAATTTATTGTAGAATTGTATATGAGGTATATCTATCGAATGTATTTTGACTTCCTCGTATTCACCATAACCTTTATGAACTCTGTAAGTTGTATCAATTTTACTGTTACCAATCCATTCAAAAACCTTGGTTTCACTACTTTTCTGGAATAAATCTATCATAAGATACCCTTTTGCTGTAAGTCCAGTAAATTTAACGCTATCATTTCCATATACGCTAAAACTTGTATGAGTCATATTTTCATAATCTTCAATATGCTTAGAGTATATTTTTTCTAATTCAGATTTACCGCTACCATCTGGAAATATTGTAACAGGTTCTTCTACTATAATTGTTTTATCACATGAACTAAATCCTGCGAATATTATAACCAACAGTATGGTTACTATTAATCTAAATGTTTTCATTATCAAATTAGCTATTAAATTAAAAATTATGAGCATTGTTTTCTTTAGTATGTTTTATGATTCCATCTTTAATCGGGTTAAGAATAAAAAAGCCAATAAAGATGAATAAAATTACTCCAGTACAAGCAAAAACGGCAATCAGTTCTATGTTTTTCTTCCAACTGGAATAACTAAATTCATCAGAAAACAAATACCAGACGATAAGAACAATAGGGGTAAGAAACATTTGTATCCATGCAATAGAAAGAACTGTTTGATAAAGTTTACTTTTTCTTAAAGCTTCTTCTATCAAAGCCTCTTCTACCTCTTGCTTTCTTTGTTGTTCTTGTCGTTCACGTGTAACAAAGCTATCGTGAGCACGTTGTGCTAATAGTTCCTTTTCTTTTTCAAGTTCAAGCTGTTTTCGTTTGATTAAATACTGTTCAATATCTGATAAACTTTTGGGAGCGAATGCATCTCTTTTCAATTCATCAATCATAAAAGAAAATTGATTTGTTCCGTCTAATTGCAAAGCAAAGATTATATCATCTACAAATGCAGGGCGCAACATATATGAAGCGTTCTTTGTGCTAATTAAAATAGATTGATTAACGGGAATATATTTCCAGGTAGCATTAGTTACTTCACCATTAACTGAAATTATCAGACTACCATCATGCTGAAATAAATATATTTCTTTGTTACCTGAGTCATTAAAAACAATCCATGATTTAGAGCAAAGAATAGCTTCTACATCTAAACTGTCACTAAATTTCCTATATCTATTAAGAATATCCAATAAGTAGGTTTTCATATTTTGCACTATTATGCTCACCTGCTCCCTACAATAAGCGATAAATAAAAAGGTGTGGGAACACTATTTGTTTTACCCTATTCTCTGGCTTCTCGCATTGCCTTGGCATGGATAAAACAATAGCCCCACACCAAACGGTATATAGAAACCTTACAAACATAAGGTAGGTATATATCAAGTGTGGGTGCTATTGCTATCATCTTCATGCCATTTCAAATTTTGCGAGAATTTGAGAATAGAAGATAATTTCAATAACACCTTTCGTTAATTATGTCCTTTCAGCTTGCTAACACTATAACTCACTGAAATTGTTGCAAATTTAGCGAAAGGTTTTAAATAAGTCTATACGATGTAGGGATAAATAGTAAATCTTCTGCTATCAAACATTATTCGTCTTTATCCCAACATATCTTTGGCTATTTACAAACAGCTATCTCCAGTATGGTTTATAAGAGTTGAGATAGTTCTAAAGTCTAAAAACTTATGGATTTGACCTGTTACTATAGGGCTGAAATGCCAAACATAAATAATCAGACTTTAGATGCATCTGGAGTTTAAAATTTAGGTAGGACAAATTTTGATTGGGATATATAAAGCTAACCTTGTTCTTGATTTGTCCTACCTGTAGTTTAGAAGCTTAAAGATTCATAAGTCTGCAATATTTCTTCCTGTCTTAATCCCAAGTATCTTTTAGTAATGGCAACAGAACTATGATTGAACAGTTCCATCAGCTTTACTAAAGCAAGTTCAGAATTATCGCTGTTCATATTATAGACCTGCCTGCCAAAAGTTTTTCTAAGTGAATGGCAGGAAAAGTTCTTAATCTTTAGCCTGTACTTCTTCTTCACCTCTTTAAGAATGATATTAATTCTCTGGACTGAAAAGACTGTACCTTTCTGACTTACTAAGATGGGTGCATTGATTCCAACTGGCTTTATATGTTCGTAACATTCTCTGATATGTTCCTGTAGCTGGGGATTCAGTCTGATAGTTCTTTGCTTTCCTGTCTTTTTCTCAATTACAGTAAATTCGTCTGTATCTAATATCTGCTTCCATCTTAAAGATAGAATATCTGAAATTCTCAATCCTGTAAAACAGCCAATAGCTATAAGAAGTGAGATTTTATAATTATCATCTTTAGCCAGTTTTCTTGTAAGGTTCATTGCATCTGACCAGACAAGATAGTCTGCTGTTGTGCTTGAATATTTAAGTGACATAATGTTCTGTTTTATAAGTAAATGAATAAAAGTGAATATTAATTTTGAGTTGGATTTACTAACTCGCTGATTTATAAGGAAACATTCACTAATTATCAAAGTGAATATTATAAAGTAAGGACACCCAACTAAAATATTGAGTGCCCTTATTTATGTTACAGTATTCCTTCATCTGCAAAACTGTAGTATTCTGTATCTGAAATGATGATATGGTCTAAGATTTTTATTCGCATGAAATTTGATGCTTCCCTTATCTGTTTTGTAAGCCTTATATCCTCTGGGCTTGGCTTTAAATTTCCACTTGGATGATTATGTGCCAGAATCAGAGCTACGGAATTAGTAAGTAATGCAGCTTGGAATATAAGTCTAACATCTGCTGTTGTTTCTGTTAGTCCTCCCTCTGAAATTAGAGTATATCCTAAAATCTGGTTGGATTGATTTAGGAACAAGACTTTGAAATATTCCTTGTAGCATATAGTTCCTTGCTTATATGTGGAAAGCATATATTTATAAGCATCCTCTGAACAGGTTACTTTTTGCTGATTCTTGAATTTGGGTTTGTAGGAAAGCTTCACTTCTCCTACTTTATAATCTATATTCATAATGTCAATTTTAAAAAGGTTTGTTTCCATATTTGTAGTCCAGTATAGAATTACAGATTCTATCATAAAAGGAGAATCCGCAACCTGTATAGAAATATCTATGATAGGTTGCTTGATATTCACGCTGCAATTCTTGGCTATTTCTAAGTATATCATCCAATTTATCTAAGGAATGTTTCAATGCCTGTACTACCTTTATATATCTAAGGTTGTTATCCACTTCACCTAAACGGTTTTCTAAATCTCTGATATGGTCTATAAGTTTATCTATCTGTTTATCCATGATTATAAATTTTGGATGTTGGTAGAAATGAAAAAGGACAACTAACTTAATAGCTGCCCTTTTCTCTCTCAATCAATAAAGCTCATTTAATCAATGAACCATTTATATTTTTCATCACCATGTAAAGCTGAATTGATTCCCAAAGCCATTTCTGTAGCATTCAAGGAACGGTCCAAGAATGAATCAATATAGCTTGACTTGTTGGCTCCAGTCAACAGGTTGTAGAATTTCCACATATTAAGTTCACTTCCAAAGCTGCCAAAGTTTTCATCATTGATATATGCTTTAGCTACACTGTTTATCTGTGTATCAGTAAGCAACATTCTGGGTAGTGCTTTCTGGTAGCCTGTTGGTAAGCATTGATAAAGTCGCATTCTGCCTATTATCTGGCAGAACTGGTGTTCACTCATTGAAGTGTTACCTAACTGCTGCATCAGATAAAGATGTCTGGCAGGATTGTAGTTGCTGAAAAGTTCCAGTGCTGCACGATATAGCTCTGTAGTATTGCTTACTCTCAAATCATCTTTGTAACCATCCGTGAAGATGCACATGTTACAGCAGACTTGATTCTTGAAACCTATAGCCAAACGGAAAAGTTCTGGAACTTTCTTTGAATATAGATTCATCTGGTTGTAAGCTCTTACTCCTACGATGGAAAGATTCAGTTTGTTTCCTCCTACTGTTTCATAGATAGTAGGAATATCAATGCTGAAAGCTGCCCTTTCATAATAGATAGTCTTGTCAGATTCCAAAAGTTGATTGGCTGGCTTGTGGATTGCTTCTGGGATTCTGCCTTTAATAATGTGGCTTGTTCTGATAGTGGCTTGTTCCACCTTTTCACCACTAAAGAAAGATTGTGCAGCATCCTGTATGGTTTCCACAAACTGAGCATGATTGATAGTAAGCTCATTGTCCTTAGAGAACACTGGAGTAATGCAGTCATTTTTCAAATGATTCAATGTCACTTCCTGTGTGTTGGCTTCGATAAAATGACTGGCTGGCTTTACTGGCTCGTCCATGATAACGGTAGCTTCTTCTGCATATTCACCCAGATTAAATTTCTCACGATTGTTAGCCATAGCTGGCATAATAACTAAATCTCTCATAATGTAATTGAATTAAATGATTATTGATTGAATGGGTTAAACAAGAACAAGCCTAAAACACAAATGAATTTCTTCATTTGCATCTTAGGCTATTCTTGTGCTTTTCCCTAAAGAGACTTTATTTGAAGTGAGGAGCTTAGTAAATTATTCTATTAGCTATGGTAATAGTGCATCGTGCCAGTTCTCTTATTAAAAAGCATTCTTTTTTAGTCAGCCACCAGAGAAAGTTCTTAAAGCATTCTTTTTTCTTAAAGTACCCACGAGGGGGATAAAATAGTGGTGTACCCCCTCTTGTATATTAAATATCAATTTTCACCTAAAGCTAATTTTATAGATTTGATAGTCCGTAAACGTTTCAGCTCTTTTATTCCCAGTTGACGGTAGGCTCTTCCTAAAATAGGGTATCTGTGTTCTATTTCAATTATCCCAAGATTGAATGTCATTGGTTTTTCTTTGATTTCACAATACCGTTTATGTAGCTCCCTGAATGTTGGCTCTGAAATTAAATCCTTGACAAACTTTTCTGGCGCAACGTACCATTTACCTTTGGTGACGGTTATTCCTGATTGTATGTAGGTATTTCTTAATGACTGGTCGGATTGATAAACTACAGTAGCAATATAGTAACTGTAAAGCTGCAACTTGGCTACCATATCATTGATGATAAATTTATTCTCTTGATAAGATAGGTAAGATTCAACCCCAACTTTCTTAATTTCATTAACCTGTTGCTTGATTGCAGGTTCTGATAGCTTGGCATTATTAAGCATATCAGCCCTTTCTTGTGCAGCTTTAATTTCCTCGTTCACTATCTGCTCCATTTCTTCAAATGTCGTGTAATGGTCAGTAGCTTTAGTATTGAAGATATGGACTACCTTATTTCTAAATGGATTGGACTTGGTTCTGATTCTCCCTACAATTTGAGGTATATCCATATCAATGCTGACCAATGTGTGCCTGTTTAAAACATTGCTGACCACAAAGCATAATCCAGTTTCAGAATGGAAGTCCACACCTTCAAATGATTTGGAAGTTATAAAGTTGAACTTCTTGGGTGTATCAGTTGAACTGGATATGGTATATCCTTTCAATGTCATTCTATTTTTATCATTATCTGCACATATAATCCTGTAATCATCTTCTGTTAGTTGAGTTTGTTTAAGTATGGCTTTGATTTCAGTAACGCTGTTGATAAAGAAGTATGCTTCCCTACTCTCAATGCCGTTTACATTCAGATAACTTTTAGTTTGGTAGGTCTTGATAAACTTGGCTGCTACCATATAAGGCTTGTCCGTATGGTAAGGATAAACGGTAATTTCATCCGATTCACTCCAATTGGCAATGTATTCTGGAATACCGTTGAAAATAGAGGGTTTCAAATCCTTTGGAATAGGAGTGGCAGATAGAAAACAATAAGATTTAAACTCTTTGAAATGAGCCAGTACACCGTTGATGGCTTTATCTCTGAATGAATACTGTTTAAGGAAATTATGATATTCATCAATTAACAATTTAAATTCCTTAGGATTGATAAATTCTACTAGCTTATCTATTTTATCATAAGTACAAATGATTTTCTTTATTCCAGTAATAGATAAATAGTCTTTTAATTTCCGTTTAAGCTCATAGGTGAAATTCCCATATAAACCAAACAAATTACTAATTACTGGACTTAATCCTGCTTTACGTTCATGTTTCTTCCAGAACTTCATACTACCATCTGCATCTTTAATAGGATAGCATTTGTTCTCAATAAGTTCAGTGGTTGGAACTGCGATGATATAATTCTCACTATTAGTAAGTGCTATGGTAGTAGCACCACAACCCGTCTTGACCTTATTAAAAATGCAGTTTGCAGGAAAGTCCTCCATGATAAGGAATCCATCTTTCTCTTGAATATCTAACTTGGTTATCATATATTGTTGGCTTTTAAAAATCTGTTAGCAGTAACCATAATTATAGAACTTCAAATATGTCTAAAGTCTATAAAAGAGGTGAATTGAGATAGTTCTATAGGGCTGAAATGCCAAACTATAAAAATTGGAGTAGAGAAGCCCACCTGTCACATGGACTTCCAATTAGTTAAGCAGCCTGTTTTTCCTGCATTTCACTGATGAATAGTACCAGTTCTGCAACCAGACAGCTTTCCTTTTCATGGCATTCGCTTATTTTGTAAGCTGTAACCAGTGCTGCTGGGATTTTAGCCAATGCATACAGCACAGTTTCCATATCAAACTTATGTATGACCGTATTAATGGAATTGATGGCATATCTCTTACCTTTTTCCTGCTTGCCAAAAACCATTTCAACTGATTCAATTAGTTGTTCTGCTTCTTCTTCCGTTCTCTTTAACTCAGGAATATCCTTTACATTTAAGCCCATAGCCAACTGCATTGTTTGAGTTTGTTTTAATTTTACATCAAAAAACGACATGGCAGTATTCATAGGAATGCCGTGCTTCTTAGCAAAGTTATAGATAGAGTTGTAAGTTTGATTCTTGGATGCAATGGATGCAAAACCTAATGATTCCACATTGTTTGGTTTACGGCTATAAAGTGTAGTGTTACCAATAGCCTGTCCGTATTCCTGTAGAGAGTTAAATTTATGAATCTCAACATTCTGTAAGATTTCATCTACTTCAAATCTCCAATAAGTATCAGCGGTATCGCATGGAACATAAACATTTGGTGTGTCTTTAGGAATGATATTTCCATTTGCATCTTTCAACTCTATTTCCTCATTCCAGAATATATCAGCATTTCCTAAATGGAAAATTACGTCCAGCATTTTCTCTTTATCAATAAGAGAAATCAGGTCTGCTTTATCTTTAGGTCTTTCCATGTTATAGGTGGAATATCCCAAAATTATGTTTTCTACTGTGCCATTGATATTGGCTTTTACTGTTTTATAAGTTACTTCTTGTTTCATATCCTTATTATTTTGATTAATTTCTACTGCGTTTACGTTTTCAACCAATTTGTTATTAGTATTTTTCATCATGTTTGTCTTTATTGGGTTTTAATTTATCATCCAATCATCAAGCCTATGCGCACTTGGCTTTTTGATTACGCTGCAAAGATATGATGTTCTCATCTGGTCGATTGGTAAAGAATGTCTGCAAGTTTAGATGTATTGTTTACCACAAGAAGCCTCCCCTTTATGGGGAGGACTGTTGATTAAATGATTTACAACTCTGTCAGCTCTTGTTGCATCTCAAAAGCTACTTCTTTCAAATTGTTAACAATGCCGTTCCAATCATCTTCAATGTTGAAAATAAAATCCTCTACTACATCCTCTAATGAGCTGTCCGAATCCCCATAATCTTCTTTCAACTTTTTAATGACCTCTTTTGTTACTTCTTTGTCATTGCTGACATTCTGAACGTATGAATTAATGATGAACAGGGCTTCAAGGCTTTTTTCAATCTCTTTTTGAAATTCTGTTTTTTGCATGATTTTTCTACTTTCAGGGATTAGTCTGTGGCGACATGCCTATCAGCTTTCTGAAAGCGCTGCAAAAGTAGAGCATTTGAATAGGGCAAATTGGTAAAAAAGGGAACAAAGAAAAAGGCAATTCTTTACCACTGCAAGAACCGCCTTTTAAGTAGGAAAAGTATTATTTACCAAAGTTTTGTTCCACCTATATTATAAGGTGATGATTTGAACGTTTTGTAATCTAATAGAGCTTCTACCGTATCATATTTTTTGAGGAATGAATTCAATCTGCTTCTTATATTGTTGGCATCAGTCGTAACATCATCAGTATCTATCAATTCGATTGCTCTCAAATATGATTCAATTAAATTGGCTTGTGGTCTTGTTGGGACTTTTTCTTTTGTGGATTTTAAATGTGTGTTTTGTAGCAATTGATATGTTCCCCATATATAGAGTGATTGAGTGGGGTCAATCATTTTATTGCCTACTTTTTTATTTCCGTAGATAATATCCAATTCCTTTTGAGCTTCCTCCAGATTACTTACTCCTAAATATTGATGCAGGTATTTATTCAGAAAGTTTTCAAACCAACTATCTTTGTTATTGATAAGTATTTGGGAATTACCACCTGCTGCGATTTTAATATCAGTAATAAAGTCTTTTCCATTTTTCTGCTTGGGCTGATTGAGCGCAATGTAGAGTTTTAACATATCAGGTCTGACTTCATGGATATATTGTTGATATTGCATATCGTCATATTCTCCCTCTGATATTTGGACTTCTTTTATTCTGTTCCTATAGAGAAGTGCAGCCATGAATATCAATGCACATGAAATCAAATTCTCATTATGAAGTTCTGTAACATACGATTCCATGATTGCTGTTGGATTAAAATTTTCAAGAACAGTTACTACTATATTCTCATTGGTGGCTAATGCAAATTTTATAGCATCCACTCCCCAACCATTTTCAGATTTACACTGGTTGGCAAGTTCTTTTTCTTCTGGTGTTAAATTGAATGCTTTCTTGGTATAGACTTGGGTCAGTTCATTGGATATGTCGTCATAAGTGAACCCAAAACATCTATTTAGTTCTGGATATAGTTTCTTTATCGTTGGAATGTCAAATGTAACTTCAAGCATGGTTTCATAAATTATATTTGGAACAAAATTAAAAAAGAAAATCCCACTCACAAATACCGTAAGTGGGATAATCCTTTTATAATAGATTCTTCATTGCATCGTCCACCTGTTTATTTTCAAAACAATCCAAATAGATTTGAGTTACCTTTTCAGAACTATGTCCCAAAGACTCACTGATAATAGCTGTTGAAACTCCTGCACGCTTTAGGACGGTTGCATAAGAATGTCTGGCAACATAAGTAGTTATTTTCAATTCTATGCCTAAAGACTTACCAATCTCATTCAAATGATGATTTATATTAGCAAGCACATCATAAATACGGTCTTTAACCTGTGTCGCCGTACGGTTCTTATTGTCAAGTACTGGAAACAAATATTTTCGTGTGGAATCACGATATTTATCTATTATTTCTTTTGCCTGCTCTGACAATGGTAGAATAATTCTCTTTTTTGTTTTCTGGCGCACATATATCAACCTATCGTTATCAATATTATCATTAGTCAACAAAGACATATCTGTGAAATTTATTCCTCCCATCAAATAAGAAAAAGCAAACATATCAACAGCCAGTTTCTTATAAAAGCAGGACGAACCAGTATTATAAGACATTATTTGCTTTACTTGTTCTTTCGTAATAGCACGTTTAGCCGTTATTGTGTGTAGCCGTGAAACTTTATATTTTCTGAAAGGATAATTATCTGATTTTACCAATCCTTCTGTTACAGCCAAATTATAAACAACACGTAATGTTCTTAAACGTATGCCTATCGTATTCTCTGCAAGTTTCTGACCACGTAACCAAAACTCATAGTTTTTTAACCAATTCACATCAATTTCTTGAAAATAAATATCTAAATGACCATTGAATTTCACCAGAGAAGAATAAACTTGACGAACAGAAAGAGCATACCCTATCCTATTTTCTTTTTTCAATTGTTCAATATATTCAATGAACAAACCATTAACTGTTTTCGCTTTTACAGATAAATCAACTGTTTCAAGTAATGTAGTTAACGTATAATCCTTATTTCTGGAAGAAAAATCAAGAATTTGCTCTGAATATTTTTGTTCCTTTTCCTTTATCAAGGTATTTATCTGCTCCTTATTAGGACAATTTCTTTTAGGTCTATTCTTCTCAAAGTCCCAATATTGAGGCTTTACAGAGACACCAAGGCTCACATATTTCTTTTTGCCATCTTTACACACACGAATCATCAAAGGGTGTTCGCCATTACTTAGAGTTTTTGACTTGTAACACAACACATTAACTGTAGCATTCATAATCAATTTTGGTTTAACTCTTGGTTTAACTTTCGGTTTAACTTAGAGCCTCAGAAACACATAAACTGAATATAATTAAGGGTCAATGTAAAAAGCTGAGGGGTAAATTTATAAATTGTTATCTTTGTCTCC
>OHWL01000321.1_pt1 | contig 12492 bp, 11 predicted proteins | sample 1579711 | NCBI WGS metagenome assembly OHWL01 (sample SAMEA3882523, study PRJEB24775) | human gut metagenome | biome: human-associated habitat; feature: intestine environment; material: feces | place: Netherlands | collected 2009/2010 | reverse complement strand
GCTTATGGCAGAAATGAAAGTATTTGTTATCAATCTTGATGAACAGGAAAAGGATACAGGCTGTGCATGGTTTACACTTCCCTGCAACATAGAAACATTAAAACAATCCATTGGTTTATCGCCGGACAGTGACCGTTATCTTATCAGTGATTATGATTTTCCTTTTGAAATCCTGCAAGATACAGACCTCGACTTGCTAAATAATGTCTGCCTTGCAATTTCAGAGAGTGAAATCCCACCCGAAGATATACCTGCAATTCAAAGAGAATGGTTTTCAAACCTGCAAGAGCTGGAAGCCGGACTTTGCAATATTACATACCATCGGAACTGTTCAGATATGGAAGAAACATCAGAACATTTCCTGTGTGTGCATGGCAGATTTTATGAATACAATGAGTGAAAGGAAGTGACCGTTTATGATTGATGATATGCAAGTCTATATAGCCAATCTTGGCAAGTACAATGAGGGAGAACTGGTCGGGGACTGGTTCTCTTTTCCATTGGACGAAGAAGTGATTGCAGAACGTATCGGCTTAAATGCAGAGTACGAAGAATACGCAATCCATGATACGGACAACTTCCCGATGGAGATTAGCGAATACACTTCCATTGAAGAACTGAACCGTATCTATGAGCAGTTGGAAGAATTACCGGATTACCTGCTGGACGACTTGGAAAGTTTCGTGTCCTGCTATGGAAGTCTAGAAGAACTGGTGGAGCATAAGGACGACATCATTCTGTATTCCGGCTGTGAAACAATGACCGATTTAGCCTACTATCTGATTGATGAAGAACAGGTACTCGGAGAAATCCCGTCCTCTTTACAGAACTATATCGACTATGAAGCCTACGGGCGTGACCTCGATATAGAGGGGACATTTATTGCAACAAACGCTGGTATCTGTGAGGTACTGCGTTAAGGGCTGGCAGATCAGCACCGCCACTGGTGCTACTGTCAGCTTTTCTCTTGGGGGCAGTCTGGAAAATCCGGCTGTCCCTGTTGTTATGAAAATGAAGAAAGGAGCATTTACAAGTGAAGAAAATCCGAAGTTATACAAGTATCTGGAACGTGGAAAAGGTACTGTATGCCATCAATGATGTAAACCTGCCATTCCCTGTGACCTTTACCCAGATTACATGGTTCGTGCTGACGGAATTTATCATCATTCTGTTTGCAGATGTACCGCCACTTTCCATGATTGAGGGTGCGTTTTTGAAATATTTCGGGATTCCCGTTGCCCTTACATGGTTTATGTCACAGAAAACCTTTGACGGGAAAAAGCCATACAGTTACATCAAGACGATGGTGCTGTATGCTCTGCGTCCCAAAGTGACTTATGCCGGAAAAGCCGTGAACCTGCATAAGCAGAAATTTGAGGAAACTATCACGGCAGTAAGGAGTGTGACCTATGTTCCCGATTAAATATATCGACAATAACCTTGTCTGGAATAAGGACAATGAGGTGTTCGCCTACTATGAGCTGATACCGTACAATTATTCATTCTTATCCCCAGAACAGAAATACCTTGTGCATGACAGCTTCCGTCAGCTTATCGCACAGTCCCGTGAGGGAAAGATTCATGCGTTGCAGATTGCAACTGAAAGTTCAATCCGAAGCATACAGGAACAGTCAAAGAAGCTGGTCACTGGAAAGCTCCGTGAGGTAGCAATCCAAAAGATAGACGACCAGACCGAAGCCCTTGTATCCATGATAGGCGACAATCAAGTTGATTACCGTTTCTTTCTGGGATTCAAGCTCATGGTCACAGAGGACGAAGTCAATCTGAAGAACATCAAAAAATCGGTATTTCTGACATTCCGTGAGTTTTTGAATGAGGTAAGACACACGCTGATGAATGACTTTGTTTCCATGAGCAATGATGAAATCAACCGTTATGCGAAGATGGAAAAACTGCTGGAAAACAAAATCTCCCGTAGGTTCAAAATCCGCCGACTGGAAGCCAAAGACTTTGCGTATCTGATGGAACACCTCTACGGCAGGGACGGGATAGCCTATGAAGATTATGTGTATCCTCTGCCAAAAAGAAAATTAAAAAGAGAAACACTGATTAAGTATTATGACCTTATCCGTCCTACCCGTTGCGTGGTGGAAGAAAGCCAGCGATATTTGCGTCTGGAACATGAGGACAGCGAAAGCTATGTATCCTACTTTACGGTCAATGCCATTGTCGGGGAGCTGGACTTCCCATCATCGGAAATCTTTTATTTCCAGCAACAGCAGTTCACATTCCCTGTGGATACGTCTATGAATGTTGAAATTGTCGGGAATAAGAAAGCCTTAACCACTGTCCGTAACAAGAAAAAGGAATTAAAGGACTTGGATAATCACGCCTATCAAGCCGGAAACGAAACAAGTTCAAATGTGGTGGAAGCCTTGGACAGTGTCGATGAACTGGAAACAGATTTAGACCAGAGCAAGGAAAGTATGTATAAGTTAAGTTACGTCATACGGGTGTCTGCACCCGATCTTGACGAACTGAAACGCCGTTGTGATGAAGTCAAGGACTTTTACGATGATTTGAATGTGAAGCTGGTTCGCCCTGCCGGAGATATGATGGGACTGCATGGAGAGTTTCTTCCAGCCAGCAAGCGTTATATCAATGATTATATCCAGTATGTAAAATCTGACTTTTTAGCCGGACTTGGTTTTGGTGCTACCCAGATGTTGGGAGAAAACACAGGAATCTATATCGGCTATTCCGTGGATACAGGAAGAAATGTCTACCTGCAACCGTCCCTTGCCAGTCAAGGGGTAAAAGGTACGGTCACAAATGCGTTGGCTTCTGCTTTTGTAGGTTCGCTTGGCGGTGGAAAATCATTCTGTAATAACCTGCTAGTATATTATTCCGTCCTATTCGGTGGACAGGCAGTTATCCTAGACCCGAAAAGTGAGCGTGGAAACTGGAAAGAAACACTGCCGGAGATTGCAGAGGAAATCAACATTGTAAACATTACCAGTGATTCCAGCAATCAAGGGCTGTTAGACCCGTATGTGATTATGAAAGAGGTCAAGGACGCTGAAAGTCTTGCCATTGATATTCTGACATTCCTTACAGGTATCAGCAGTCGTGATGGCGAAAAGTTTCCTGTCCTTAGAAAAGCTGTCCGCACGGTATCCCAGAATCAGAACCACGGGCTGTTGCAGGTCATTGAGGAACTGCGGAAAGAGGATACCGCCGTATCCCGTAACATTGCAGACCATATCGAAAGTTTTACGGACTATGATTTTGCACAGCTTTTGTTCTCAGACGGTTCGGTTGAAAATGCAATCAGTCTGGATAACCAGCTCAACATCATACAGGTTGCAGATTTAATTCTGCCGGATAAGGATACTACCTTTGAGGAATACACGACCATTGAACTGTTGTCGGTATCCATCTTAATTGTTATCAGTACCTTTGCCCTTGACTTTATTCACAGTGACCGAAGCATTTTTAAAATCGTGGATTTGGACGAAGCATGGGCGTTCTTAAATGTGGCACAGGGCGAAACACTCTCAAATAAACTGGTGCGTGCTGGTAGAGCCATGAACGCCGGAGTCTATTTCGTGACACAATCCTCTGGGGACGTATCGAAAGAAAGTCTGAAAAATAACATCGGCTTAAAATTTGCGTTCCGTTCCACAGATACCAACGAAATCAAGCAGACCTTAGAGTTTTTCGGATTGGACAGTGAAGATGAAAACAACCAGAAACGGTTGAGGGACTTGGAGAACGGACAATGTTTAATGCAGGATTTATACGGGCGTGTCGGTGTGGTACAGATACACCCTGTCTTTGTAGAACTGCTCCATGCCTTTGATACCAGACCGCCGATAAAAAGTGAGGTGGATTTGGAATGATGAAATCTGTCACAAAAGAAAAGGTATTCCATGTACTGAAACAGGTTCTGCTTGCCGTGACCGTCACGCTGGTACTGCTGTCCCTGCTTGGGACGGTAGCTCATGCGTCTGGACTGGTCGATGATACGGTCAATGCAGACAACCTGTATTCAAAGTATCCGCTTTCCAACTATCAGCTTGATTTCTATGTGGACAATAGCTGGTCATGGCTTCCGTGGAACTGGCTGGACGGCATTGGAAAATCGGTGCAGTACGGGCTTTACTGTATCACAAATTTTGTCTGGACAATCAGCCTGTATCTTAGCAATGCCACAGGATATGTGGTGCAACAGGCGTATAAGCTGGACTTCATCAATGACATGGCAGACAGTATCGGGAAAAGTATCCAGACACTTGCCGGAGTAACCGAAAACGGATTTTCCAGCAGTGGATTCTATGTGGGATTCCTGCTCATTATCATTCTGATTGTAGGTGTTTACACCGCCTATACAGGGCTTCTCAAACGGGAGACAAGCAAAGCACTTCACGCTGTTATCAACTTTGTGGTGGTGTTCATCGTATCGGCTTCCTTTATTGCTTATGCTCCTAACTATATCCAGAAAATCAATGATTTCAGTTCGGACATCAGCACCGCTTCTCTGGACTTGGGGACAAAAATCATGCTCCCCGATTCACAAAGCAAAGGCAAGGACAGCGTAGACCTTATCCGTGACAGCCTGTTTGCGATACAGGTAGAAAAACCGTGGCTGTTGTTGCAGTTCGGGAACAGCGATACCGAAGAAATCGGGACTGACCGTGTGGAAGCTCTGGTATCTGCCAGCCCGTCCGATGAAGATGGGGAAACAAGGGAAAATATTGTAAAAACAGAGATTGAGGATAACGACAATGACAACCTTACCATTCCACAGGTCGTCAACCGTCTTGGCATGGTGTTCTTCCTGCTCATTTTCAATCTCGGTATCACAATCTTTATCTTCCTGCTTACCGGAATGATGTTATTTTCCCAGATACTATTTATCATATATGCCATGTTTTTACCTGTCAGTTTTTTACTGTCCATGATACCGACCTATGAGAACATGGCGAAACAGGCAGTTGTCCGTGTGTTCAATGCCATTATGACAAGAGCCGGAATCACACTGATTGTGACCGTGGCATTTTCGATTTCCAGTATGTTCTACAACATTTCCACGGACTATCCGTTCTTCATGGTGGCGTTTTTGCAGATAATCTGCTTTGCCGGAATCTATATGAAGCTCGGAGAACTAATGAGTATGTTCAGCCTGAATGCCAATGACAGCCAGCAGATAGGTCGCCGGATATTCCGTAGACCGATGGTGTTCATGCGACACAGGGCAAGACGTATGGAACACAGGATTGCAAGGGCTGTCGGTGCTGGAAGTGTTGCAGGTGCGGTGGCTGGTGCAAGTGTTGCCAGAGCCGGAAAGCCAGCAACGAACCAACCGCCAAAGAAACGGGAAAATACCTCTGCCAGCATGGGAAGTCGTGTCGGTTCTGCGGTGGGTGCTGTGATGGATACAAAAAATAAAGTCCGTGACAGTGCTTCCTCTCTGAAAGAAAATGTGAAAGACCTGCCGACACAGGCTGGTTATGCTGTCCACTCTGCCAAACAAAAAGCAAAGGATAACGTATCTGACTTTAAGCGTGGCGTTGTGGAAGAACGGGAAAACCGACAGGAACAGCGTACACAGAAACGTAACCTGCACAGGGAAAATATCTCACAGAAAAAGCAGGAATTACAGAAAGCACAAGAAGCAAGGCAGACAGTTCATGCGAATGGATCAGCGACAGCCGGAGCTACCAGAAGCCATGAACGCCCTGTTGCCACACCTGTTCCAAAAACAGCACAGACCGATACGGTCATAAAGCCGGATATGAAGCGTCCTGCTACTTCTCCTGTGATAAAAAATGCAGAAGTCAAGGCTGGAAAAGAAACTGTCCGAACCAATATCAGACAGGAACAGCAGGTCAAATCTGTTGCCAGAACAAACCAGCCGAATGTAGCGGAATCCAGAAGTAATCGAAAGAAAACCACTGTACAGAAACAGGTCAACCAAAAACAAAATCGTAAGACTGTTACGAAGCAACCAGAGAAAGGACGGAAGAAATGAGATTAAAACGTATCCTTATCATAGGTACGATATTTCCTGTCCTTTTCTCTATTGTCCTCTTTTTCGGGATATTGATTTCCGGCGAAGATGACGACAATTCAAACAACTATTCGCCTGTTTATTCTGGCATGAACCTGTCAGCCGATGTCCTCAAACATCAGCCGATGGTAGAAAAATACGCCAGAGAAAACGGTATTTCGGAGTATGTAAACGTCCTGCTTGCCATCATACAGGTGGAAAGTGGCGGTACGGCTACCGATGTCATGCAGTCCAGTGAAAGTCTGGGGTTACCGCCGAACTCATTAAGTACAGAGGAATCTATCAAGCAGGGGTGTAAATATTTTGCGTCCCTGCTTTCTTCCTGTAAAGGGAAAGGTATGACAGACATTAACGTGGTCATTCAGTCTTATAACTATGGCGGTGGCTATGCTGACTATGTGGCGAAGAATGGGAAAAAGCACAGTTTCAATCTTGCAGAGAATTTCGCAAGAAACAAATCTGGCGGTACAAAAGTGACCTATACCAATCCGATAGCTGTCAGTAAAAATGGTGGCTGGCGGTATAACTACGGAAATATGTTCTATGTGGAGCTGGTCAACCAATATCTGACCGTGAAGCAGTTCAGCAACGAAACGGTACAGGCGGTTATGAATGAAGCATTGAAATATCAAGGTTGGAAATATGTCTATGGTGGCAGTAATCCGAACACCTCTTTTGACTGTTCTGGTCTTACCCAGTGGTGCTACGGAAAAGCCGGAATCAGCCTGCCACGAACTGCACAGGCACAGTATGACGCAACCCAGCATATCCCATTGTCACAGGCACAGGCTGGCGATTTGGTCTTTTTCCATTCCACCTACAATACCAGTGATTATGTTACCCATGTAGGAATCTATGTGGGAAACAATCAGATGTATCATGCCGGAAATCCAATCGGCTATACCGATTTGACCTCTGCCTACTGGCAACAGCACATCATTTGTGCCGGAAGAATCAAACAATAGAAAGGACTTGAAATATGTTTAAGAAAAAAGAAAAAACAGAGAAAGCACCTAAGAATAAGAAAGTGCGTACCATGAAAGTCGGGACACATAAGAAATCTGTCCTGCTGTTGTGGGCGGTGCTTCTGGCAAGCACCAGCTTTGGTGTGTATAAGAATTTTACCGCTATTAACACACACACGGTACATGAAAAAGAAATCATTCAGCTACGATTGAACGATACCAATGGGATTGAGAATTTCGTTAAGAACTTTGCGAAAGCCTACTACTCATGGGATACCAGCAAGGAAGCCATTGAAGCAAGGACAACAGAAATCAGTAAATACCTTACCAAAGAATTACAGGACTTGAACGCTGATACCATCAGAACGGACATACCAACCAGTGCGACCGTTACAAATGTGCTGGTCTGGAATGTAGAACAGTCTGGAACGGACGATTTTACCGTTGCCTACGAAGTAGATCAGCAGGTAAAAGAGGGAGAACAGACACAGGCAGTCACAGAAAACTACACCGTGACCGTTCATGTGGATAAGGACGGTGCAATGGTCATTACCCAGAATCCAACCCTTGCTCCGGCGGTACAGAAATCAAAGTATGAACCGAAAGTACAGGAAGCAGATGTCAGTGTCAGTTCCGACACAGTCAAGGACGCTACCGCTTTCTTGGAAACATTCTTTAAGCTCTATCCGACAGCTACGGAAAAGGAACTTGCCTACTATGTCAAAGACGGTGTGATTGCTCCTGTATCCGGCGACTATGTATTTTCGGAACTGGTAAACCCTGTCTTTACCAAAGACGGCGACAACCTCAAAGTCAGCGTGTCCGTAAAGTATCTGGATAACAAGTCGAAAATGACGCAAATCTCACAGTATGAGCTTGTGCTTCATAAGGACGATAACTGGAAGATTGTAGAATAAATGTTACAGCAGAATAGTATGGTAATTGTTTATCCAATCTATACTATTCTGCTTACAATTAGATTGACAAAATAAGAATCCCTCTCATATAATTGGTTGCAATGGTATTGAGGAAATACAACCTTAAATGTATAATGGGAAAGTAGCATTGCAGGAATGAGGTAGGCTAATGAATAAAATATTGATTATTGAAGATGATTTAGAAATAAATGCGTTATTGGCTGATTTTCTAAAAGAAAAAGGATATGCTGTGCATTGCCAATATGATGGACTTCATGTTCTGGATTTTTTGAATAAAGAAAAAATTGATTTGATTATACTTGATATTATGCTTCCTTATCGGAGTGGTGATATTATTTTATCTGATGTACGCAAGAAATTTACGATACCTGTTATTATTATTTCAGCGAAAGAAACTACACAAAATAAAATCGACTTGCTTCGTCTGGGAGCAGACGATTATATCACAAAACCTTTTGATATGGAAGAAGTGCTTGCCAGAATTGAAAGTAATCTGCGAAGAGTACAATTTCAAAATAGCCAGACAGAATGTTTGCAATATAACAATCTGACTTTAGACCTAGAGAAAAATACAGCATTTTTGAATGGAATAGAATTATCCTTAACCGCTAAAGAATTTGGCATTTTAGAATTGTTGATGAAATATCCAGATAAAGTATTTTCAAAATCGAATCTTTTTCAAAGTGTTTGGGATACAGAATATATTGCTGAAGATAATACACTTAATGTTCATATCAGTAATTTACGCAATAAATTAAAAGCGATATGCTCTGATACAGAATTTATTGATACTGTTTGGGGCATTGGCTACCGCCTACATAAAGCTAAGGATTAAACGTTCCTTAGCTTTATTATTTTTTTAACTTTTCTCATTACGATTTAAGAAATTCTTTAAAATTGCCCGTTATACTGGTTTAAGTAAAGGAGGTTTGGGATATGAGTTCAATTATTTTAGAAGCAAAGTCTTTAACCAAAGAATATAAACAAACATTAGCATTAGACCACATAAATTTACAAATAAAAAAAGGAAAAATTTATGGATTTATTGGTCAAAACGGAGCAGGTAAGACTACTTTTTTAAGATTAGTCACAGGGCTTGCGTTTCCAACAAGTGGTACACTTTCTTTATGGGGAAATTCTGGAACAGAAGAATTGCAGAAACAGCGTAAACGAATTGGAAGTATGATTGAAACGCCTGCTCTATTCCCGTCAATGACTGCCTATCAAAATATGGAAGTACAGCGTATTCAACGAGGCATACCAGATAAATCAGTTATTAAAAGGACATTAGATATGGTTGGATTGCAAGATACAGGTAAAAAGAGTGTCCGCAATTTTTCATTAGGTATGCGTCAACGATTGGGGATAGCGATTGCACTTTTAAATACACCAGAACTATTGATTTTAGACGAGCCTATCAATGGTCTTGACCCTGCTGGAATTGTAGAAATCAGAAATTTATTAAAAATTTTGAATAAAGAATATGGTATGACCATTTTGGTTTCAAGCCATATCTTAGAAGAATTGTATCAAACAGCATCAGAATTTATTCTGATTGACCATGGAAAAATTATAGAAGAGATTTCTGATTATGAATTAAATGAACGGTGTAAACGACATATAGCAATTAAAACAACAGATATTCAGAAAACGGTTCTGGTTTTGGAAGAGAATCTTCATACAGATAACTTTAAACTAATGCCAGATGGCATAATTCGTTTGTATGATTATTTGAATGATTTAGAGACAGTTGCGTCTGCTTTGGCAGAATCGCACATTCTTGTAACAGGACTTTCTGTATCTGGCGATACTTTGGAGGACTATTTTTTGAGCAAAATAGGAGGAACAAAAGATGTCAAATCTCCTAAAAACTGAGTTATATAAGTTGTTTCACAGTTGGTATTTTTGGGGAATTGGAATATTCAATCTCCTTTTAAGTAGCATATTGCTGTTAGATAGTAAAGAACGCTCTTCAAACTTAATTATGGCATCATTATACAATATTCCGTTACTCTATTTTTTGATTATAGTGTTTATAGCATTGTTCATTGGAAGTGATTTTAGTGGAAGAACTTTAAATACTTATATTACTGCCGGACATAAAAGAAGTTCTATATTTAGAGTAAAGTTAATTGTATCTCAAATAGGTTGTATTATCATTCTGGTATTTCCATTATTTGTACATGGAATTATTAGTCAATTTTATATTGGAGAAAAACTTTTTTGGAATGATAGCACATATACTATGGTTTTACTAACTCTGTTTGCCATGATAACACTGTGTGCATTACCGATGTTTTTTGCTTTTATTTTTCGTGATATGGGGAAAACACTGACAGTTTCAATGGTTTTATTTTTTGTTATGATTTTTTTGCTGAATAGTGAATCTGCACAAATAATCAGCAGAATAATACCAATGGGACAACTTAGGTTAATTTCATTGCAAAAGGTCTATTCGACAAACTTTTGCTTGTTTGTAGATTTTTTATGGAATTTTATTTTATATTTCATTGCAGGTAGTGCTTTTTTACATACAGACTTGAAATAACCGGAGGTGTTTTTTATGGATAAATTATTAAAACTGGAAAAATATCAGTTGTTACATAATTCTATTTACTGGTGTGGTATGATTGGAATATTTATTTTAGGATTTTTTACAGCAGATACTTATGTTACAGAGGTCATGGGACCGACAGAAGAAATTGCTTCTTCTCTTGCTGATATTTTTAATGGAATGGTGTATGATTCTACGTTTCTTCTTATCATCATGTCGGCTATACTTGCATTGATTTTAGGACAGGAATTTTCTAAGAGAACAATAAACTTAGAGGTCAGTGCTGGACATTCCAGAAAACAAATTTTTACAAGTAAAATAATATCGTATTTAATTGCTTTTAATCTTATGGCTCTTGTCTATCCAGTTTCAGGGTGCATAAGGGAATTTGGACGCTTTGGTGTTGCAGACGTGGGAATGTTTTTTTACAATATTATAAAAGCAATCATTTATTCTTGTCTGCTTAATAGTGCGATATTTCTAATTGCAATACTTATTTGTTGCTATTTACAGGATGCTGTAAAAGCAACTTCGGTTACAGCAATTATTATTTTTGGTCTTAGCTTATATCTTGGCTATGGAATGATGTTGAGATTACCAGTCGGTTTTTTACCTACTTATCAAATCAGAATCGTTGTCAGCATGAAAACCTTTTTTCAACCGATAGCTATTTTAGTAGGATGTATATGGTCTGGTATATTGGTATTGCTTTCGTGGATAAAATTTTGTAAATGTGATTTTAAATAGGTGGAGAAAATGTCTAACATAGAATGGATTTTAATTATCATAACAATATTTTTAGTAATATTGCTATTTCGATATATTCAATTAAAAAAACAAATCCGTAATCTTGCGGATCAAGTTAATGAATTGAATTCTGGAAATTCACAGCAGATGTTAGACATTTCGTTGATTGATAAAGATTTAGAAAAACTGGCTGGTATATTGAATCAATATAATATCAGACAACGACAGGCTGTTGCAGGCGTATTACGCAATGAAGAGTATTTAAAAGAATCTGTTGCTAATATATCACATGATTTGCGTACACCTCTTACAGTCATTCTTGGTCATTTACAATTATTGCAAAAAGAAAATTTGGAATCCAGTCAAGCACAGCGTGTAAAAGTGATTTTTAGCAAAGCCGAAAAAATGAAAGAATTGGTAGAAACATTCTATGACCTTTCTATTTTGGAGGAACAGCAGACAGTTCCAGAAAAAGAAAAGTTTAATATATCTAATATGTTAATAAATTTAATTACGGAAAATGCCGTTGCATTAGAAAAGGAGAATATTTTACCCGAAATAAATCTCCCAGATTATTCAATATACGTATATTCTGATAAAAATATGGTAGAACGAATTTTACAAAATCTGTTGACAAATGCAATTAAGTATTCTGTTGGAACGATAAAAATAACACTTATGGAGAAAGAAAATAATACAGGATTGGGACTTGCGGTAGTAAAAACACTCGTTGCCATTCTTGGCGGAAATATTGTTGCAAAAGTACATGCCAATAGCCTTATTATTACTCTTGAATTATAAAGTATTGAAGATATATTCGTATGATAATTCATTGAAGAGTGGACATCAAAATGTAAAGTCAATAGTTTGTAAAGTCCAGTTACAAACTATTGGCTTTTTTCATTACTGTGTAACAAGTAAATTTACGATAGAAAGCGTAGCAATTAGTTGACACCAAAAATAAAAAAATTGGTGTCAAATCAAGAAAAAGTGATGATTATAAGGAAGAAAAAGTGTTGCAAACCCCGTAAAATAAAGGTTTGCAAAAAAATCTCAAAAAATTAGCACTCACCTATTGACAGTGCTAATAACTGGTGTTATAACATAGTCAGAACAAAGGAAGGGAACCAAAAGAGAACGAAAGGCTCGAAGGTTTCTGAAACATCCCGGTTCCAAAGAAACAAGGTAAACAAGCATGAGATGCCCACGGAGCGTGGACGTAGAAAGAAAAGGAGAGATGACTTATGTTAATGC
>OHWL01000319.1_pt1 | contig 12541 bp, 8 predicted proteins | sample 1579711 | NCBI WGS metagenome assembly OHWL01 (sample SAMEA3882523, study PRJEB24775) | human gut metagenome | biome: human-associated habitat; feature: intestine environment; material: feces | place: Netherlands | collected 2009/2010 | reverse complement strand
CCACGTCGCGGCCTTTTTCCACCTCCTCCTTGGCAAACTCTACGATCAAAATGGCATTCTTGGCCACCAGACCTACGAGCATCACCAGGCAGATCTGAAAATAGATGTTGTTTTCCAAACCGCAAACCCAGATACCCAGATAGGCACCGATTCCGGCTACGGGCAGCGAGAGAATGACCGCGACGGGCACCGACCAGCTCTCGTACTGGGCGGCGAGGAAGAGGAAGACGAACAGGAAAGCCAGCGCCAGCACAAGACCCGTCTGTCCACTCACATGCTTCTCCTGGTAAGAAAGGCCGCTCCACTCGACGCCCACCGACGCAGGCAATTTCTCACGCACGATATTTTCCAGCTCGTCCATCGCCTGTCCCGAACGCCCGTGATGGTCGCAGCGTTGAACATATTGAAACGCTTGATCGTACCGGCAACCGTCGTATAGTGCGTTGTACCGAGCGACGTGACGGGAATCATCGCCCCGTCGGCACCCCGTACGAAGAAGAGGTTCAGGTTGTCGCGGTAAGCCCGATAAGGCGCGTCGGCCTGAATATATACACGGTATATACGGTTGAACATATTGAAGTCATTCACATATACTGAACCGGTATAGGCCTTCATGGTAGAGAATACATCCGCCAGGGGCACACCCAGCATTTTCACCTTATCACGGTCCACATCAAAATAAAGTTGCGGTATTTCAGACTGCAAGGATGATGAAAGCCCCGTCAGCTCCTTATGCTTCTGGGCATAATACATCAGCGTATCTGCCGCCTGCACCAAGTTGTCAAACGTCGCCTCTCCACGCGCCTCAAGCTGCATTTCGAAACCTCCCGAGGTACCCAATCCCGGAATGACCGGAGGCGTGGAAAGATAGACCTTGCATTCGGGATATTCCTTCAAATCCTTCTCCACATTCTCCATTATCTTATCGATGGAAATCCCCTTACGCTCTTCCCACGGTTTCAGAATAACCGTCAGCTCACTGCGTGCCTGGTTGCTACCCACACGGGGGCTGCTACCCGTCACGTTCTGCACATAGGCCACATAGGGATTCTTCTCCAAGTATTGCACGGCACGGTCGGTCACCACACGGGTTCGCTCCAAAGTAGCACCTTCCGGCAACTCCAACTCTATCTTAAAATAGCCCTGGTCTTCTACCGGCAGGAAGCTGGTAGGCACCAACCGGTGGATAATGAAAATGGCAACCAGTACCAGGCCGAACGCACTCATCAAGCGGCGGGGATTCCTGATGACCCGGTTAATGACAGCCACGTATTTGTGATTGCCCAAGTTCAGCCATTCATTGATTTTGCGGAAAACTATGTTCTTTTTCTTTCCACTGTCGGGCTTCAATATGAGCGAACACATGACGGGACTAAGCGTCAGGGCCACTACCGTAGAAAGCAATACGGAAACGGCGATAGTAATGGTAAACTGACGGTATAACTGTCCGGTGATTCCGCTCAAGAAACTTACCGGCACAAACACGGCACAGAGCACCAACGATGTGGCAATCAAGGCACTTGCCAATCCGTTCATCGCCTTTTTGGTAGCTTCATACGGGCTCAATTTCTCCGTCTCCATAAGATGTTCTACATTCTCCACCACCACAATGGCATCATCCACCACAATACCGATGGCGAGAATCAATCCAAGCAAAGTCAGTATGTTCAGAGAGAAACCGAAAATAAGCATGAAACCGAAGGTACCAATCAGGGAAATAGGTACCGCAACAATCGGTATCACCGTCGCACGCCAACTTTGCAAGGATAGAAATACAACCAGCACCACCAGAATCAGCGCTTCGAACAACGTCTTGTACACTTCGTGAATGGATTCGGAAATATAAGTCGTCATGTCGAAGGGAATCTCATAACTCATCCCCTCAGGGAAATTTGCACTGATTTCCTCCATAGCAGCCTTTACGCTCTTTGCAACTTCCATTGCATTGGCCCCGGGAAGCATATAGATACCGAGAACGGCAGCATTCTCACCGTTGATGCCACTCTCCGTGCTATATGAAGATGCTTCCAATGAAACACGCGCCACATCGCGCAGACGGATAATGGAACCGTTGGCATTGGCACGGACCACAATGTCCTCAAACTGCTTTGCCGAACTTAAGCGTCCCTGGGTAGTGATAGGGATAGTAATGTCGAGTCCCTTCACCGGCTGTTGTCCCAAAACACCCGCAGCAGACTCACGGTTCTGGTCCTTCAGGGCATTCTGCAAATCCTGCACCGTCAGTCCGAAGTTGGCAAGTTTGTCGGGCAACGCCCATATCTGCATGGCATAGTAGCGGCTACCGATGTTGGAAACACGTCCCACACCGGGGATACGGCGCAACAAGTCGAGTACATTGATAGTAGCAAAGTTACTCAAATAAATTTCGTCGAACTTCGGGTCACTGGAAGTCAGACAGATAGTCATCAATTGGCTGGGAGCCTGCTTTTCCACAGAAATACCGTTCTGAATCACTTCGGCTGGCAAACGGCTCTCCGCCAGTTTCACACGGTTCTGTATTTCTACGGCAGCCAAATCCGGGTCGGCAGACACGTCGAAAGTGACCGTAGCTGAAAATCCTCCGGAATTAGAACTGTTGGACTCCATGTAAAGCATGCCCGGGGTACCGTTCAGCTCCTGTTCGATGGGAGTGGCAACCGCCTGCGATACGGTCAGGGCGCTTGCACCCGGATAAGAGGCGCTGATTTTGACCACCGGCGGAGTGATTTGCGGGTATTGGTCGATGGGGAGCATCGTAAGTCCGATGATACCCACGATGACAATCAATATAGAGATGACAGCCGAGAATACGGGTCTGTCTATAAAGAAACTTACTTTCATAACATCATTACTTTGAAGGGTTGTTGTCCTTTGATTTATTCTCAGCCGGAGTAGTCTGCTTCGTTTCGGAAACAACCTGCTTGTTCAGAGAATCACTCGTCTGCTCTTCCTCCTTTTTAGGAACGGCAGCCTGGGCACGTACTTTCATACCCGGAGTCAGCTTGTGGAAACCTTCAGTCACAATTTGTTCTCCGGCAACCAGACCACGCTCAACCACCCAATTGTTGCCAAATTCAGGTCCCAGTTCAATGAAACGCTTTTCAACCGTAGAGTCCCGGCGCATCACAAAAATATATGCACCACCTTTCTCAATGGTAACCGCCTTTTGAGGAACGGCGACAGCACCCTCACGTACATCCAGCAATAGCTTAACCTTTGTAAACTGCCCCGGTAACAACACTTTGTTAGGGTTCGGCATTTCGGCACGCACGGAGAATGTTCCGGTCTGAGGGTCCACCTGAGGTTCGGCAAAATCCACATAGCCCTTATAAGGATAGACGGTATTATCCGCCAAAGTAATCGTAATGTTCGGCTGCCAGGAACGTGTAGAGTCCTGACGCCCTATATCGATATTCCGTTCCTTGCTTTTCAGGTAATCCAATGCCGTCATGCTGAAATCTACCAGAACCGTATCACTTTTCACAACCGTAGCCAGCAAGGACTTGCCTCCCGGTCCGACCAATGTTCCCAAATCCACATTTCTTTCACTGATATGTCCCGATAGCGGAGAACGGACCAACGTATATCCCAATTCCAATTCAGCCTGGTCCAAATCGGCCTGGCTCATCGCTACTGAGGCTTCTGCAGTCTCGTAAGCAGCCTGGGCATTGTCCAAATCCAGCTGGCTGGCAGCGTTCTGCGCATAGAGGGGGCGGATACGCTCCAAATCGCGCTTTGCCTTCAATGCCTGCGCTTCATCCTTCTTTAACTGTGCACGAGCTTTGTCAGCCTTTGCCCTATACTGGTCCTGGTTTATCACAAAAAGTACCTGGTTCTTGGTGACATATGTTCCTTCTGCGAAAAGCATATTCTCCAAATACCCTTCCACACGCGCACGTACCTCTACAAACTGCTGAGCGCGAATACGTCCCACGTACTCGCCATATATCTCCACATCTCCTTTTTCCGCAGATTCCACAATCACGGTAGGAGCTTCCGATTCCACCTTCTTAGGCCAAGTCAGAATAACGTAACCTGCCAACAATACCGCCATGCAGGCAACCATCATCAGCAACCTCTTCTTCTTTAGTTTCAATTCTTTTTTCGTAAAAAACTGTCTCATGCTTGTTTGTATATTAAATTTAACCCTGTTTCTTTCTATTAAAGCAAATCCGATGCCAATCTATCACCATCTCATCCATTACGTCTAACAAACTATATATCAAGCAGAAAAGCAGACGGCAGTTCTTTATTCATGGTGGCATCCTCCATTTTTCCCTGTGGAATGTGTCCACAGTTTGTGGAATAATTCCACAAAACTACTAAATTAAAAACACATAAAAACCCTTTTTTGCTCTACACTAACAAAGAAAAACATTATCTTTACCGAAAATAATTCAGATTATTCATTTTAAACGTAAAGATTATGGCAAGTAGAAAAGAACTAAAGAAGAATATAAACTATATTGCAGGTGAATTGTTCACAGAGTGTCTTGTAAACAGCTTATATGTGCCTGGAACAGACAAACAAAAAGCCGATGAACTGATGGCTGAAATTCTGAAAATGCAAGATGAATTCATAAGCCGCATCAGCCACACCGAGCCAGGAAATGTAAAAGGTTTCTACAAAAAACTTCGTGCTGACTTCAATGCAAAAGTAGACGAAATTATTGACGCAATGGGCAAACTGAAATAAGATGAAGAAAGCCTTTTATAGCTTCATTTATTATCGCCTGCTGGGCTGGAAGACAAACGTGACGGTGCCCGACTACGACAAATGTGTAATTTGTGCGGCACCCCATACTTCCAATTGGGACTTATTTATCGGTAAATTGTTTTATGGTGCCATCGGTCGCAAGACCAGTTTCATGATGAAAAAGGAATGGTTCTTTTTTCCTCTGGGACTGATATTCAAAGCCGTTGGCGGCATTCCGGTGAACCGGGGACGTAAATCTTCCTTAGTGGACCAAATGACCGAAAAGTTTGCAAACAGCAAGCATTTCCACCTGGCTATTACACCGGAAGGAACCCGTAAAGCCAATCCCAACTGGAAGAAAGGTTTTTATTACATAGCACTTAAAGCACAAGTGCCCATCATGCTTATCGGGATTGATTATCCTTCCAAGACCATCTCCTCTACCAAGGCTGTCATGCCTACCGGAGACATCGAAAAGGATATGCGCGAGATAAAACTGTACTTCAAGAACTTTAAAGGAAAAAATCCCGAAAATTTTGATTTAGGAAATATCTAATCAGGTATTAAGCATTAATGCCATGCGAATAAGCATCTTGCAAACAGACATCGTCTGGGAAAATAAACAAGAAAATCTCCGTCGTCTCCGCGAGAAGTTAGAAACTCTTCGTGGAACAACGGAGATTGTTGTTTTACCGGAAACATTCTCCACCGGCTTCAGTATGGACACCGCCAGCTTGGCCGAACCCACAACGGGAGAAACCATAGCAACACTGCGCCAATGGTCCGAAGAGTACCGGCTTGCTCTTGCCGGCAGCTATATTGCCTGCGAAACAGCCTCGGAAGGCGGAAAGCCATCCTACTACAACCGCGCATTCTTCCTTACGCCCGAAGGCAATGCTTACTATTACGACAAACGCCACCTCTTCCGGATGGGGCACGAGACAGAACATTTCACCTCCGGTAACCGGCGTCCCATCATCCGATATCGCGGCTGGAATATACTGCTGCTTGTATGCTATGACCTTCGTTTCCCGGTCTGGAGCCGCAATACGAGCAATGAATACGACCTCCTGATTTACGTCGCCAACTGGCCCATTCCCCGCCGGAAAGTCTGGGACATCCTGCTGCAAGCGCGCGCGCTGGAAAACATCAGTTATGTCTGCGGTGTCAACCGTATCGGCAAGGACGGCAGAGACATTCCACACAGCGGAGGCAGTGTGGTCTACTCTCCGAAGGGGGAAGTGCTTGCCACTGTGCCCGACAACGAAGAGGCGATTGCCACCGCCTCCCTCAACCTTTCCTCCCTGCAGGAGTTCAGGCTAAAGTTTCCCGCTTGGAAAGATGCGGACGAGTTCGTTATTTCTTCAAATAATAGTTCACAGTAGTCACTACACGTACGCTTTTTATATAAGGAGTATAGGCATCGCGGTCACTTATGGAGAACTGCCCTTGCGAGGCATTGCGGATTTTCCCCAGTTCACTGTCCGAATCCTTGGCAAACTTCTCGGCTGCAGCACGAGCGTTCTTCGTGGCCTCCTCTATCATTCTGGGCTTCACTTCGTTGAGACCGGTGAATTCATAAGACACATTATATTTATAATCCCCTCCCGTGATGGCAATACCCTGCTTCAAGAGTTCAGCCTGCCCCGACATGAGCTTACGCACCCTATCCACATTCTTGGAAGTGACAGTGATGACAGACGTGGCATTATAACGATAGGCCACGTTGCGGTCAACGTAACGTTCGGCCTGCATATCAATCACTTCGGGCGGTGCAATACTGATTTCCTCCTTCTCAATACCGTTGTTTTCAAGGAAACTCACGACGGCAGCGTTTTTCTTCTCCATATTGGCATAAAGCAGTGCAGGGTCATTACCTATGTCTTTGTAGACAAGAGGCCAGACTACCTTGTCGGCAGGCACTTCCATTTCGGCCAGCCCTTTCACACTGACCACACGGTCCTTATTCACAAAATTGTTGATACCGCCTTTTACCATGATTCCCAACAAAAGCAGCCCCACGGCTATGATGGCTGCTTCTACTTTCCAGCTTTTCATACATTGATATTTTAGAGTTTATAAACACACACAAATATAACAAACCCAAACGACAAAAAGTGCGATGAATGGTCTATTTTTATATGATTATCCTCACTTATACCCCAAACGAACGAGACATTATACAAAATGCACCAAATCCTCTTTTTTAGAGTATTTAATGAAAATACCCAAAAGAAGGAGTACATCTTCTCCAAAAAGTACCTATTTTTGTCCTTCGAAACAATGTCAAAGCGACAACATGATTAATTTAATAATTCTAACCCCTAAATCCTATGTTGACCCAACGTAAAATCCATACTCACGGTGGCGGTTGGCCGTGACTTTATGGAATGACCGAAGACACTTTCCGTACAACCGTCAAAACCCATATGAGATATGGGACGACCAGTATTTCTTAATTAATCTTCAGCAATATGCGGATGAACATTGTTTTTCGTATATTTGTTGATTGAAAGAACAGTTCAATACTTAATCATTTATTAATAATAAATTTTATGAAAACCAATCTAAGCTCTCAAATCACTCTCAACAGAGTCTCCCCCAGGTACTATAGACCTGAGAATGCATTTGAACGGTCGGTATTGACCCGACTGGAAAAAATCCCGACAGATATTTATGAGTCTGCGGAAGAAGGCGCCAACCAGATTGCCCTTGACATTGCACAGTTAATCCGTGACAAGCAAAAGGCGGGACGTTTCTGTGTCTTGGCACTGGCAGGCGGTAACTCTCCGCGCAATGTATATGCAGACTTGGTACGTATGCACCAGGAAGAGGGATTAAGTTTCCGCAACGTAGTCATATTCAACCTCTACGAATATTATCCATTAGCTCCCAATGCCATCAACAGCAACTTCAACGCATTGAAGGAAATGCTGATAGACCATGTGGACATTGACAAACAGAATGTTTTCACCCCCGACAGCACCATCGCCAAAGACGCCATCTTTGAATATTGCCGTCTTTACGAGCAGCGCATTGAAAGTTTCGGTGGCTTAGACATCGCTTTGCTGGGCATTGGCCGTGTAGGTAATATAGGTTTCAATGAACCGGGTTCACGCCTGAACTCTACCACTCGTCTGATATTGCTGGACAACGACTCCCGCAATGAAGCTTCCAAGATGTTCGGTAGCATTGAAAATACCCCCATCAGCTCCATCACCATGGGAGTAGCCACCATCCTCTCGGCAAAGAAAATATATCTGCTGGCATGGGGTGAGGAGAAAGCGCAAAAGGTGAAAGAATGCGTTGAAGGTCCGGTAACAGATACTATCCCTGCATCTTATCTGCAGACTCACAACAATGCACATGTAGCTATCGACTTGTCTGCCGCCGCCAATTTGACGCGTATCCAACGCCCCTGGCTGGTAACCTCCTGCGAATGGAACGACAAGCTCATCCGCAGTGCCATCGTCTGGTTGTGCCAACTCACCGGAAAACCCATTCTGAAACTGACCAACAAGGACTACAACGAAAACGGTCTGAGCGAACTGCTGGCATTGTTCGGCTCAGCCTATAACGTGAACATCAAGATATTCAATGACCTGCAACATACCATCACCGGATGGCCGGGCGGCAAGCCGAATGCTGACGACACCTATCGTCCTGAGCGTGCAAAGCCCTATCCAAAACGTGTGGTCGTATTTTCTCCGCATCCCGATGATGACGTTATCTCCATGGGAGGCACCATCCGTCGTCTGGTAGAGCAGAAACATGACGTGCATGTGGCTTACGAAACTTCCGGTAACATTGCCGTAGGCGATGAAGAAGTTATCCGCTTCCTGCACTTCATCAACGGGTTCAACCAAATCTTCAACAACAGCGAAGACCAGGTCATCAATGACAAATATACTGAAATCCGTAAATACTTGAAGGAGAAGAAAGACGGTGACATGGATACACGCGACATCTTGACCATCAAGGGACTGATTCGCCGTGGCGAGGCACGCACTGCATGTACATACAATAATATCCCTCTGGATCACTGTCATTTCCTTGACCTGCCATTCTACGAAACGGGCAAGATACAGAAGAATCCTATCAGCGAAGCAGACGTGGAAATTGTACGCAACCTATTGCGTGAAGTGAAACCCCATCAGATTTTCGTTGCCGGCGACCTGGCCGACCCGCACGGCACACACCGTGTTTGTACGGACGCCGTATTTGCCGCCATTGACTTGGAAAAAGAAGAAGGTGCCAAATGGTTGAAGGAATGCCGCATCTGGATGTACCGCGGTGCATGGGCCGAATGGGAAATCGAAAACATCGAGATGGCTGTGCCCATCAGCCCGGAAGAACTGCGTGCCAAGCGTAACTCTATCCTGAAGCATCAATCGCAGATGGAAAGCGCACCGTTCCTGGGCAATGACGAACGTCTGTTCTGGCAACGCAGCGAGGACCGTAACCGCGGAACAGCTGCCTTGTATGACAGCCTCGGACTTGCTTCCTATGAGGCGATGGAAGCCTTTGTGGAATACATTCCGCTATAAACGGATAAAATATTAACAATAGGATGAGATGTATTGCTCCGGCAATGCATCTCATTTTTTCATGTCTCAGCCTTCTTATATTCCCAAAGAATATTTGCAGATATAAAAACAATCAAATAATTTTGTTACTTATTTATCGAAACGACAAAACTTAAAAACAAACCCCATTATGAAAAAGTATGCTATCAACATCCTTGTCATTTTATTCCTACTCACACCATTTACATTGTTTGCAAATGGATGCCATGCCAATAACGACACCATCAAAGTATTGGCAATAGGCAACAGCTTTTCACAAGATGCAGTAGAGCAATATTTGCACGAACTGGGAGAAGCTGAAGGTATCACCATGATTATCGGCAATATGTTTATCGGAGGATGTTCACTGGAACGGCACGTACAAAACATACGCAACAACGCTCCGGCCTATGCCTATCGCAAAGTAGAGAAAGACGGGGAAAAAACAGAAACCCGGTCAATGACTATTGAGAAAGCACTGGCCGATGAGAAATGGGACTATATCAGTGTTCAGCAGGCCAGCCCTTTGTCTGGTATCTATGACAGCTACAAAGCTTCCCTACCTGAATTGGTTAACTATATTAGGGAACGAATTGGAAAGGAAACCGTATTAATGATGCACCAGACATGGGCTTATGCTACCAATGCCAACCACACCGGATTCAAAAACTATGACCAGAACCAAATGAAAATGTACACCAGCATTGTGGATGCAGTAAAGAAAGCCGCCAACCTGGTGGGTATCAAGAAAATTATCCCTTCGGGAACCGCCATACAAAATGCACGTACCTCCTTTATCGGCGACCATATGAATAGGGACGGATACCACCTTGACTTAACCATAGGCAGATATACAGCTGCCTGCACATGGTTTGAGGCATTGACCCATCGGAATGTAACAGAAAACCCATATTCTCCCGAAGGAATAGACCCAATCCATAAGAAAGCAGCTCAAATGGCTGCGCACAACGCCATCCTCTATCCGGACAAAGTTACGGAACTGACAGAACTGAAAAAGATTGCCGATTAATGCTTTTTAATTCTTAAGACTTACTTATATGTCTGCAAAATAATAAAAAGAAAGTAACCCGCTCATCAGTGAAGCTTTCTTTTATGTACTTTTGCACGCACCACCGTCTGGTAAAAGCAGATATTGGCAACTTCAATATTTCATCAGTATGAAAAAACTTATCCTAACCGGCATATGGCTCTTGTGTGGATTCCTCCTTCCGGCACAAGAACTAGAGCAGAATGTGGAAGAACGCCTCCAGACATTCTTTAGGGAATACACCACCCATACGGCCAACATCGGTACCTGCAAGCTGGATAGTTTCCGCATTGACTTCCGGAAGAAGAAATTGCTTGTCTATACAAACGAGCGCTTTGCCTACCAGCCTCTACGGCCTGAAACCGTTGATGCCATTTACCGCCATCTGGGACAAATCCTGCCAGGACCGGTGAACTATTTCGACCTCACCGTCTTTGCTGACGGGAAGAGCATCGAAGAGCTTATCCCCAACCTCTACCGGAAAGGGAAGAAAGACAAGGCACGTCTGTTCAGCCACCTGGAATACAAAGGTACCCCCTGGGTAACCCGTACCTCGCGCCCCTACGACATCACCCGCGGACTGGAAGGACGCCACATCGCCCTTTGGCAAAGCCACGGGAAATATTATATCAATGACAAGGACAAATGGGGATGGCAACGCCCGAGGCTGTTCTGCACTACAGAAGACCAGTTCACCCAATCCTTCATCCTGCCCTACCTCCTGCCCATGCTAGAGAATGCAGGAGCCAATGTATTCACTCCCCGCGAAAGGGACACGCAGAAGCAGGAAGTCATCGTAGACAATGACGGTAGCCTGAGCGGACATGGAGGACAAGGTTCCCTTTATCTGGACGTGAAAAGCCGGAAAGCACGTTGGGAACAGACCTTCCGACCCGGATTTGCCCAACGGAAACGAATCTATCAGGACAATGAAAACCCTTTCCTCTCCGGCACGGCACGCTTTGCCAAAACTGAAAAGAAGAAAGACAAGGCTTTTGCCGAATGGGTACCCGATATTCCGGAAACGGGAGAATATGCTGTATACGTATCTTACCAAACACTGCCGGGCAGCGTAAGCGATGCCAAATATCTTGTATTTCACAATGGAGGCGTCACGGAGTTCAAGGTGAACCAGCAAATAGGAGGCGGCACATGGGTGTACCTCGGCACATTCACTTTCGACAAAGGCCGGAATGACTATGGCATGGTGGTATTGAGCAACGAAAGCAAAGAGAAAGGCGTGGTCTGTGCCGATGCCGTCCGCTTTGGAGGAGGCATGGGCAACATTGCCCGCGGAGGACAAACCAGCGGCTTGCCCAGATACCTGGAAGGCGCACGCTACTTTGCCCAATGGGCAGGCATGCCCTATCCCGTCTATGGAGGCTATGAGGGAAAGAATGATATGAACGACGACATCAACGTACGTTCCCGTACAGTGAATTACCTTGCAGGAAAATCACTATTCAACCCGACGGAAGAAGGTTTGGGCATCCCCTTTGAAATGAGTATGGCCCTGCATAGCGATGCCGGTTTCAGTAAGGAAGATGAGATTATAGGCACTCTCGGCATTTATACCACCAACTTCAACAACGGCCGGCTGCATGCCGGTACAGACCGCCATGCCTCCCGTGACCTTTCGGACATTCTGCTAACGCAGTTGCAGCGTGATATCCGCTCTACCTTCAACGTAGACTGGACACGCCGCAGCCTATGGAACCGCAACTACAGTGAAACACGCCTGCCCGCCGTCCCTTCCACCATCGTAGAACTGTTGTCGCACCAGAACTTCGCAGATATGCGCTTGGGACATGACCCTAACTTCAAGTTCACCGTCGGGCGTGCGCTCTATAAAGCCATTCTGCAATACATATGCAGCCAGCACGGCAGAGACTACGTTGTCCAACCCCTTCCCGTCAGCCACTTTGCCATCCGCTTCGGTCAAAAGAAGAATACTTTAGAGCTTTCCTGGCAAGGAGAGGAAGACCCGTTGGAGCCGACTGCCAAACCACGTGAATACATTGTATATACACGTATCGGTCGTGGAGGATTTGACAATGGCGTACGCGTCAGCTCCTCATCCCACACCGTAAAAATAGAACCGGGCATCGTCTATTCCTTTAAAGTAACCGCCGTAAACCGGGGTGGCGAAAGCTTCCCTTCGGAAATTCTTGCCGCCTACAAGGCAAAGCGTGAAAAAGGACAGATACTTATCGTCAACGGATTCGACCGCAT
>OHWL01000314.1_pt1 | contig 12618 bp, 8 predicted proteins | sample 1579711 | NCBI WGS metagenome assembly OHWL01 (sample SAMEA3882523, study PRJEB24775) | human gut metagenome | biome: human-associated habitat; feature: intestine environment; material: feces | place: Netherlands | collected 2009/2010 | reverse complement strand
ACGAGATCGAACGTCCCGAAGATCTTCGGGTTCGTACGGTTGCCAATAAATCCAAATTGAAGGTTTCGATCATCCAGCGTATCGACCGTAAGGTGGCGTTAGACGAAATAGCCATGACGAACGGATTGGAATTTAACGAACTACTCGACGAAATAGAAGCGATCGTTTATTCTGGAACCCGTATCAATATCGACTACTTCTTGAACGATGTGATGGACGAAGATCATATCGATGATATTTATGAATACTTCAAGGATTCGGAAACAGACGATCTGGAAGATGCAATCGAAGAATTAGGTGGTGATTATACGGAAGAAGAGATTCGCCTCGTCCGCATTAAGTTCCTGTCGGAAATGGCAAATTAAATAATTGACAATTGACAATGGGCGACAAAAATGTCCATTGTTAATTGTCAATTGTTTTGTAAGTTTGTGTGCAATAATTTTTAAGGCATAAGTTCTATGTCATTTATTGCAGACAGGGTAGTTATGGATGGGTTAACGTTTGACGATGTATTGTTAATCCCAGCTTATTCGGAAGTTCTTCCTCGTAATGTCGATCTCACGACAAAGTTTTCACGTAATATCACATTGAATATACCGATGGTGTCGGCCGCTATGGATACGGTTACCGAAGCGAAGATGGCTATTGCCATTGCCCGCGAAGGTGGTATCGGAGTTATTCATAAGAATATGTCCATTGAGGAGCAGGCACGTCAGGTAGCTATTGTGAAGCGTGCCGAAAACGGTATGATTTATGACCCGGTGACTATCAAGAGAGGTTCTACGGTAGCTGATGCGCTGGCTTTGATGGCTGAATACAAGATTGGTGGTATTCCGGTGGTAGATGATGAAAGATATTTGGTAGGCATTGTTACCAATCGTGACCTTCGTTTTGAGAAAGATATGAATAAGCGTATCGATGAGGTAATGACTAAGGAGAACATCATTACTACCAATCCTACGACGGATATGGAGGCTGTTTCTCAAATTCTGCAAGAACATAGAATCGAGAAGTTGCCGGTAGTAGATAAAGACAACAAATTGGTAGGTCTGATTACCTATAAGGATATTACCAAGGCAAAGGATAAACCTATGGCGTGCAAGGATAGCAAAGGTCGTCTGCGCGTTGCTGCTGGAGTGGGAGTGACGAATGACACTTTGGAGCGCATGCGGGCTTTGGTGGATGCAGGGGCGGATGCCATTGTCATTGATACGGCTCACGGACATTCCAAGGGGGTTATTGAAAAATTGAAAGAAGCCAAGGCTAACTTCCCTCATATTGATATTGTTGTTGGTAATATTGCTACCGGTGAAGCTGCGAAGGCATTGGTCGAGGCTGGTGCTGATGGAGTAAAGGTGGGCATCGGTCCGGGTTCCATCTGCACTACCCGTGTAGTTGCCGGTGTGGGTGTTCCTCAGTTGTCTGCGGTTTATGATGTGGCAAAGGCACTGAAGGGCACGGGTATTCCTTTGATTGCCGATGGCGGTTTGCGTTACTCGGGCGACGTGGTGAAGGCGTTGGCTGCCGGTGGTTACAGCGTGATGATCGGTTCGCTGGTTGCCGGAACGGAAGAGTCTCCGGGCGATACGATTATTTTCAACGGTCGTAAGTTCAAGTCCTATCGGGGTATGGGGTCGCTGGAAGCTATGGAAAATGGTTCCAAGGACCGCTACTTCCAAAGCGGTACCAGTGACGTGAAGAAATTGGTTCCAGAGGGCATTGCTGCCCGCGTTCCTTATAAAGGTACTTTGTATGAAGTGATTTATCAGTTGGTTGGCGGTCTGCGTGCCGGTATGGGCTATTGCGGTGCAGCCAATATAGAGAAACTGCACGATGCCAAGTTTACCCGCATTACTAATGCAGGTGTACTCGAAAGCCATCCGCATGATGTATCTATAACCAGTGAGGCACCGAACTATAGCCGTCCAGAGTAAGATAATAACAAAATAATAGTGAATGCCCGGAGAGAGATTGCCGCTTTCCGGGCATTTTGTTTATATTTGCAGCCGTATAAAAAGAACGGATGGTGCTTATGGTTAGATTGTTTTGGGTGTTTTTCTTCCTCGGGTTCGGATTGGCTGTTTCGGCCCAGGACGATCCGGTACTGATGCGTATCAATGGAAAGGAGGTCCTCCGTTCTGAATTCGAACGTAGCTATAATAAGGGCGGTACCTCTGTCGGTGCAGGCCGGAAGGCATTGGATGCATATGTGAATAAGTTTATAGACTTCAGGCTGAAAATAGAGGCTGCCGAAGTTGCGGGATTGGATACTTCCCGTGTCTTCCAGAAGGAGCAGGATGAGTATCGCCGCTGTCTGATTAAATCATACTTGACAGATGAGGAGACGGCAGAGCAGGAGGCACGGCAGTATTATGACAAGATGAAATCCGGCCGGCGTGCGGGCCGGGTATATGTGAAGCATATTTTTAAATATCTTCCCCAGAATATTTCCGGTCATACCTTGCGTGAGATGGAGTCCAGGATGGATTCTATCTACAGGGCTCTTGCAAAGGAAGGGGGAGCTGTGCCGTCTTTCGATGCTTGCGTCGAGCAATTTTCCGATGAGAAGAAAGCGTTTTGGGTGGGTTGGCTGCAGATGCCGGTGGAGTTTGAGGATATTGTATTCGGGTTGAATGCCGGAGAGATTTCCCGTCCGTTCCTCACTCCTCAAGGCATTCATATCGTGAAAGTACTCGAACAGCAGGAAATCCTTCCTTTTGAGAGGATGAAGGACAAGATAATCCGTTGTCAAACCCGTCGTCATGGAATGGATAAAGGAACGCGGGCTTTTGTGGATAAACTGAAGAAAGAATATCACTATATGCCGGATAAAGCCGGTATCGACGAACTGCTGGCCAAAGGAAGCACTTCCCGTGTATTGTTTACACTGGATGGCAAGGCATACGGTGGAAAAGAGTTTGCCGGATTTGCCGCTGTTTATCCGGCAGGGACGCGCAGACAGTTGGAGGCTTTTACAGTAAAAACGATTCTGGACTATGAAAACTCCCGTCTGGAATTGAAGCATCCCGAATTCTGTGCGTTGGTGCAGGGGCATCGTGACAGCATGTTGCTTGCCGAAATCACTGACCGTGAAGTGGGAAAGAGGAGTGTGGTGGATGAAGCGGGATTGAAAGCATATTTTGAGGCGCACCGTTCGGACTTCCATTGGGACGAACCGCGTTATAAGGGTATTGTGCTGCATTGTACTACCAAGCGGGTGGCGAAGCAAGTACGGAAATTTCTGAAACAGATTCCGGAAGAGGAGTGGATGGATGCCATCCGTCTCACTTTCAATGCCGGCGATACTCCCAAGGTGCGGGCAGAGCAAGGATTATTTGCTCCCGGTGATAATGCATATGTGGATGAATTGGTGTTCAAAGGGAAGAATGCAACCCCGGTTTTGTCATTTCCCTTTACTGCTGTACAAGGTCGTAAGCAGAAGGGACCAGATAGTTGGCAAGAGGTGCGAGAGCCGCTCGTAACCGCTTATCGGAACTATTTGGAAACGCATTGGGTGGCAAAGTTGCGTGCTGCCGGTAAGGTTGAAATTGACCAAGAGGTTTTAAAAACCGTTAATAATCACTGATGCAACCGATTAAAACACTATCTTCGTACCTCAAAACGAAGTAAATATCAGTTGGTGATGCGAACAACCTGCTTTGGGCTTTTAATTTTCCTTCTCTGTGCGGCGTGCAGCGAGCAGCACGACCATAAAGGGTGGACACCGTTAGTGGAGTTGGACGGCAATTTCCTTTACCGGGAAGATTTGCAATCGGTACTTCCTGCCGGTTTGTCCAAAGACGACAGTCTGTTGTTTGCAGAACATTATATCCGTAATTGGGTGGAAGATATTTTGCTGTACGATAAAGCGCAGAGCAATATTCCCAATAACGGTGAGATTGATAAACTTGTGGAGAATTATCGCAAAGCATTGATAATGCATACCTATCAGCAGGCTTTAATACATCAGCGGCTATCAGAGGAGATTTCAGAACAAGACTTGACGGAGTATTACGAGAAGAACCAGGCGCTCTTCAAGGTGGAACGTCCGTTGATGAAAGGCTTGTTCATCAAAGTTCCTTTGACAGCCCCGCAGCTGGGCAATGTTCGTCGCTGGTACAAGACGGAAACCCGTGAGGCGGTGGAACATCTGGAAAAGTACAGTCTGCAGAATGCTGTGAAGTATGAGTATTTTTATGATAAATGGGTGCCGGTATCGGAAGTGCTGGATATGCTGCCCTTGAAGGTTCCTAATGTGGACGAGTATCTGGACAAGAATCGCCATGTAGAGCTGAAGGATACGGCTTTCCATTATTTCCTGAATGTGAGCGATTATCGCCCGGTGGGAGAGCAGGAACCCTATGAGTTTGCCCGTAGGCAAGTGAAGGATATGCTGCTGAACGTGAAGCAGGTGGAATTCATGAAGCAAGTGAAGGATGATTTGTACCAACGGGCGGTGAAAAGAGACAAGATTAAATATTATTTAGAATAAGACACCAAGAATGAAACAGTGTATGAACTTTAAGTTTGTAATTTTATTTGCCTTGACGCTATTAGTCGGTTCTACCGTTTATGGACAAGACAACGTAATTGACGAGGTAGTGTGGGTAGTAGGTGACGAGGCTATACTGAAGTCCGAAGTGGAAGAAGCACGCATGAGTGCATTGTATGAAGGACGCAAATTTGACCGTGACCCTTATTGCGTGATACCGGAGGAGATAGCCGTGCAGAAGCTGTATCTTCACCAGGCTGCCCTCGACAGTATCGAAGTATCCGAGAGTGAGGTTATCCAGCGTGTGGACTATATGACGAACATGTATATCGCCAACATCGGTTCGCGTGAGAAAATGGAGGAATACTTCAATAAGACTTCCAGCCAGATTCGTGAAACGCTGCGCGAGAATGCCCGTGAAGGATTGAAAGTTCAGAAGATGCAGCAGAAACTGGTGGGTGAGATTAAGATAACTCCGGCTGAGGTGCGCCGTTACTTCAAGGATTTGCCGCAGGACAGCATTCCTTATATCCCTACCCAGGTGGAGGTGCAGATTATCACTCAGCAGCCCAAGGTTCCTTTGGAGGAAATAGAAGATGTAAAGAGGCGTCTGCGTGAGTATACCGACCGTGTCAATAAGGGCGAAAGCTTTTCCATGTTGGCTCGTCTGTACTCCGAGGACCGTGGCTCGGCCATGCGTGGCGGTGAAATAGAGTTTTCGGGACGCGGTATGCTGGACCCCGCTTATGCCAATGTAGCTTTCAACTTGCAAGACCCCAGCAAGGTTTCCAAGATTGTAGAGTCTGAATATGGTTTCCATATCATTCAGTTGATAGAGAAGCGCGGTGACCGTATTAAAACACGCCACATTCTGTTGAAACCGCATATTCCGGAAGAAGCTCTGGCTGCCGGTTGTGCCCGTTTGGATTCTATTGCCGATGATATCCGCAATAACAAGTTCTCTTTTGAAGAGGCTGCCTCAGTGCTTTCGCAGGATAAGGATACGCGTAACAATCATGGTTTGTTGCCGAATCCCAATACGAACACTTCCCGTTTTGAGATGCAGGAACTTCCCCCTGAAATAGCCAAGGTGGTGGATAAGATGAAAGTGGGCGAAATCTCCGAAGCCTTCACCATGATTCCGCAAAAGACCGGAAAAGAAGAGTGTGTGATTGTGAAACTGAAGAGCCGTACGACGGGACACAAGGCTACCATTGCCGATGACTATCAGAACTTGAAAGAGATTGTGTTGGAGAAACGCCGCGACGAAGTGCTGGACAAGTGGATTCGTGAGAAGCAGAAGCACACGTATGTCCGTATCAAGGATAATTGGAAGAATAACTGTACGTTCAAGTATCCGGGCTGGATCAAAGAATAATCCGGAAGGATTTACATGGATTTGTATGCAAAAGAAGAATACAAAAAATCATTTCCTGAACAAGCATAGATACCTCCTGGTAGGCATTCTATGCTTGTTTGGCATCTGTCTGCTGAGTGCGCAGGACAAAAAGAAGAGTACTGGTGCACCGGAGAAGAGGAAAGTGGACTCGATTGAACAGAAAAAGACGGAGACGTCGGAAAAGAAGAAGACGCGCGTCGATTTGTTGTACGCAGATGAGGCGCAGGCGGACAAACAGTTGCGTCCTGATGTGCAGGTACTCATCGGTTCGGTGAGGATGAAGCATGACAGTATGTACATGTTCTGTGATAGTGCGCTGATATTCGAAAAGATAAATTCTGTGGAGGCATTCGGCAATGTGCGTATGGAGCAGGGTGACACCTTGTTTATCTATGGAGACTATCTGTATTATGACGGCATGTCGCAGCTGGCCATGCTGCGTGAGAATGTACGTATGATAAATCGTAATACGGTGCTGACAACCGACAGTTTGAACTATGACCGTCTGTACGATTTGGGTTATTACTTCGAAGGCGGTACGCTGACCGACGAGGATAATGTGCTGACTTCCGAGTGGGGAGAATATAGCCCTGCCACCAAGTTGGCTGTCTTCAATCACGACGTGAAGCTGGTCAATCCGAAGTTTGTCTTGACTTCGGATACCTTGAAGTATAGTACAGCTACCAAGATTGCTACTATTTTAGGCCCCTCCGACATTGTGAGTGACCAAAATCATATTTATTCCGAACGTGGCGTGTACAATACGACTACTGAGCAGGCAGAACTGCTCGACCGTTCCGTACTGACTAACGAAGGCAAGAAACTGACCGGTGACAGCCTTTTCTACGACCGCATCTTGGGATACGGCGAGGCTTTTGACAATGTACAGATGAATGATACGGTCAACCGGAACATGTTGACTGGCGACTATTGTTTCTACAACGAACTGACCGGAAGCGCCGTTGCCACCAAACGTGCCGTAGCTATCGACTATTCGCAGGGCGACAGTCTGTTTATGCACGGTGATACTTTGCGGCTGATTACCTACCATATGAATACCGATTCCATGTACCGGGAGATGCGTGCCTATCATAAGGTGCGTGCTTATCGCACGGATGTGCAGGCCGTATGCGATTCGTTGGTGTATAATTCCAAGGACTCTTGCATGACGATGTACACCGACCCTATCTTGTGGCACGGGGAACAACAGTTGTTGGGCGAGGAAATTAAAATTTACATGAACGATAGTACCATCGACTGGGCACATATCATCAATCAGGCCCTGACGGTAGAGAAAAAGGACAGTATTCACTATAACCAAGTTTCCGGTAAGGAGATGAAAGCTTTCTTCATAGATGGAGACATGCGTCTGGTGGAGGTAAACGGCAATGTACTGGTGGTGTATTATCCGGTAGAGGAGAAGGACAGTTCGCTGATTATGATGAACTATTCGGAAGGTGGACTTTTGAAAATGTACTTGAAGGAGAGAAGAATGGAGCGCGGAGTCTTTGTTGGAAAGACTACCGGTACAGCCTATCCTTTGGACCAGATTCCACCAGATAAGAGCAGGCTGCCTTCTTTTGTTTGGTTCGACTACATCCGTCCGCTCAACAAGGAGGACATCTTCGAGTGGAGGGCTAAAAAAGCAGGTGAAGTATTGAAGAAAAGTGACCGGAAACCTGTAACTTCGCCAAGGAATATGCATATTAAACGAAATAATAAGTAGCGTCATGGGAATGTTTGCAATGCGGAAGCCTCGTGGCTTCAATCATAGCTATATCTATGTGGATGAGCGGAAAGAGAAGTTGGCGAAGATGGAAGAAAACGCCAAGCGTGACCTGGGTATGCTGCCGGAAAAGGAATTCTCGCCCGAGGATATACGGGGCAAATTCATAGAAGGAACAACTCACTTGAAGCGGCGCAAGGAGAGCGGACGTAAGCCGATGCATTTGGGCATAATCCTTGTTGTCATAGCTGTGCTGATTTATCTGTGGTATGCCATCAGTAACGGAATCATTTAATAATGATTAATCATTAATCCCTAATCATTAAACATTATCATGAGCGATATCATTCATTTGCTGCCCGATTCGGTTGCCAATCAGATTGCTGCCGGAGAGGTGATTCAGCGTCCGGCATCTGTTGTGAAGGAATTGGTGGAAAATGCAATTGATGCCGAAGCAGAGGAAATACATGTGCTGATTACCGATGCGGGCAAGACCTGCATCCAGGTGATTGATGACGGAAAGGGGATGTCCGAAACGGATGCGCGTCTTTCTTTTGAACGCCATGCAACTTCAAAGATACGCGAAGCTGCCGATTTGTTTGCCCTACGCACCATGGGCTTCCGTGGAGAAGCGTTGGCTTCCATTGCTGCGGTAGCTGAAGTGGAGTTGAAAACACGCCCAGCCAGCGAGGAACTGGGGACGCGACTGTTGATTGCCGGCTCTAAAGTCGAGGGCCAGGAAGCCGTTTCCTGCCCTAAGGGAAGCAATTTTTCCATCAAGAACCTATTCTTCAATATTCCTGCCCGGCGTAAATTCCTGAAAGCCAACTCTACGGAGTTGAGCAATATCCTTACGGAATTCGAGCGTATAGCGCTGGTGCATCCTGAGGTAGCCTTCTATCTGTATAGTAATGATACGGAATTGTTCAATCTTCCGGTAATGCCTTTGCGGCAACGCATCATGGCAGTTTTCGGAAAGAAACTGAATCAGCAGTTGCTGTCCGTAGACGTCAATACGACGATGATAAAGATTTCCGGTTTTGTTGCCAAGCCGGAAACCTCGCGCAAGAAAGGAGCGCACCAATACTTTTTTGTGAACGGGCGTTATATGCGTCACCCCTATTTCCACAAAGCGGTGATGGACGCTTATGAGCAGCTGATTCCTGCCGGTGAGCAAATCTCCTACTTTATTTATTTCGAGGTAGACCCTGCCAATATCGATGTGAACATCCATCCGACGAAGACGGAGATTAAGTTCGAGAATGAGCAGGCTATCTGGCAGATTCTGTCGGCTGCGGTCAAGGAATCCTTAGGCAAGTTTAGCGCTATACCTACTATCGATTTTGATACCGAGGACATGCCGGATATTCCTGCATTCGAGCAGGCTCGTCCGATAGAGCCTCCGAAGGTACACTATAACACGGATTTCAATCCCTTCAAGACGTCTTCCGCTTCTTCCTATGGAGGCGGTGGCAATTATTCGCGCCCCAAAGTGGAGTGGGAGGGGCTTTATTCCGGTTTGGAAAAAGCCAGCAGGATGAACGAGCCGATGGAGGAAGAGCCTTTTGTAGAGGATACGGTTACCGGTACGGCTCCAAGAGAGGAGGAGAGGGTTCCTTATTTCCAGGAAACGGTTCCTTCCGGGGCAAGCGCCTCTTTCTATGGCAATGAGGCAACGGTAGAGAAAGGAGCGCAACACTTCCAGTTCAAGGGGCGTTTTATTCTGACTTCCGTTAAATCGGGTCTGATGCTGATAGACCAGCACCGGGCGCATGTCCGGGTATTGTTCGACCGCTATATGAGCCAGATTCGACAGAAACAAGGCGTATCCCAGGGGGTATTGTTTCCGGAGATTATCCAGTTGCCGGCTTCGGAAGCTGCCGTACTGGAAAGTATATTGGAAGATTTGTCGGCAGTAGGCTTCGATTTGAGCCCGCTGGGTGGCGGCAGCTATGCCATCAACGGCATACCTTCGGGCATAGAGGGGTTGAACCCGGTAGAATTGGTCCGGAATATGGTACATACTGCTATGGAAAAAGGGAATGACGTTAAGGAAGAGGTGCAGACAATTCTTGCATCGACCTTGGCACGTGCTGCGGCCATCGTCTATGGACAAGTGCTGAGCAACGAGGAAATGTCCAATCTCGTGGACAATCTGTTTGCATGCCCATCCCCGAATTATACTCCGGACGGAAAGACGGTGCTGGCGACCATTAAAGAAGACGACATAGAAAAGCTTTTCTCCAAATAAGGAAGAGTACTTTCTTTTGCATCAAGGCAAAAAAAGTACAAATATTCAGAACCTTTTAGTTCTGTTGGCGTTAATTAGACAGTTTGAATGATAAAGAGTTTAATTAACCACTTAACTATTTTAAGGTATATGAAAAAGATTCTAATGTTACTGGCTTTAGCTGGTGTGTCTTCTGTTGCCATGGCGCAGCAAAAGACTGAAGTTGTGGAAGAATTTGGTGTTATCCAGGTTCAGGATAAATATCAGGTAATCACTAATCCGTTCTGGAGTAATTGGTTTTTCTCTATAGGCGGTGGTGCCGAAGCAACTTTTGGAGATAATGATAAGGCAGGAAGTTTTGGCAAGCGTATCAGTCCGACGCTGAATTTTGCCATCGGCAAATGGTTCACCCCGGGACTGGGAGTACGTCTGCAATATAGCGGCCTTCAGGCAAGAGGATATACGTATGATGCAGGTGCTGACTACGTGAAAGGCACTCAGATGGATGACGGCTACTACAAACAGCGTTTCGACTATATGAATCTGCACGGAGATGTGATGTTCAATCTGAATGCGCTGTTTGGAGGATACAACCAGCACCGTGTGTATGAAATCATTCCTTATGTAGGTGCTGGCTTCACTCACAACTACACAAAGCCTCACCGCGAAGCTCTGTCTGTAAACGCGGGTATCATCAATCGCTTCCGTATTTCCAATGCGATAGATATTAACCTGGAGCTGAGCGCAATGGGCGTTGAAGATAAGTTCGATGGCGAAGTTGGCGGCGATCATGGATATGATGGCGTGCTGAGTGCAACGGTAGGGTTGACATACCGTTTCCCCGCCCGTGGATTCCGTCGCCCGATGCCTCAGTTGATTTCTCAGGTAGAGCTGGCTGCCATGCAGGCACAGCTTGCAGAGATGGGAGCTGCCAACCAGCAGCTGCAGAATGCATTGGTGGCTGCACAGAACCAGCCGGTGGCCGAAGTTACGGAAACCGAAGTGATTGTTCCCGATCCGGATATAGCACCGCGTACCGTATTCTTCAATATCGGTTCTGCCGAAGTCTCTCCACGTGAAGCAATGAACTTGTCTTATCTGGCAGACCAGATGAAACAGTTCCCGAACGCCACTTACACTGTAAACGGATATGCAGACTCTGCAACCGGTACGCCGGCATTCAACAAAGAGTTGAGTTTGAAGCGTGCACAAGCCGTGGTCGATGTATTGGTAAAACAATACGGAATTCCTGCTGACCGCCTGAAGGTGGATGCCGGTGGTGGTGTCGATAAGTTCGGACAGCCGATTCTGAACCGTGTGGTATTGGTGAAATCTGCCAATTAGAAAGCTACGAGCTACAAGCTACAAGGAGTTACGAGTTATAGAAATGAGAAGGGGCATGCGTTATTATGACGCATGCCCCTCATTTTTTGTAACCAGTAACTTGTAACAGGTAGCTCCTTGTAACTCGTAACTTCTGTAACTCGTATCTCCTATCCCTTATTCTCCGCCGAATTTCTTTACTTGCTCTGCAATCAGTTCCGCATCATCAAAGTAGTTTATCTTCATAGCCTTGCGTACATCGTCCAAGGTTGCGGCAGCGGTTTCCCTGGCAGTTTCGCAACCTTTCTTCAGCATGTCGTAGATGGCGGGGATGTCTTTTTCAAACTCCTTGCGGCGGTTGCGGATAGGCTCCAGTGTCTCCTGCATAATTTCGTTGAGGAACTTCTTCACTTTCATGTCGCCCAGACCGCCACGTTGGTAGTGGGCTTTCAGTTCGTCCAGATTCGGATATTCGGGCAGATAAAGGCCGAAGTGTTCCGGACGGCAAAAGGCATCCAGGTAAGTGAATACGGTGTTGCCTTCCAATTTTCCGGGGTCTTGCACACGCAGGTGGTCGGGGTCGGTATACATGCTCTTCACCTTCTTCTGCACCTCGTCGGCAGAGTCCGAAAGATAGATACAGTTGCCGAGGCTCTTGCTCATCTTGGCTTTGCCGTCCGTTCCCGGCAGGCGCAGGCAGGCTGCATTGTCGGGCAACAGGATTTCCGGTTCCACGAGGGTTTCACCATATATATAGTTGAAACGGCGTACGATTTCACGAGCTTGTTCAATCATCGGCTCCTGGTCTTCGCCCACGGGCACGGTAGTGGCGCGGAAGGCGGTAATGTCCGCTGCCTGGCTGATGGGGTAGGTGAAGAAACCTACGGGGATGCTTGTCTCGAAATTACGCATCTGGATCTCGGATTTAACTGTAGGGTTACGCTGTACACGTGCTACAGTAACAAGGTTCATATAATAGAAAGTAAGCTCTGTAAGCTCGGGAATCATTGACTGAACAAAAATTGTTGACTTGTTCGGATCTATTCCACAGGCAAGGTAGTCGAGCGCAACCTGCAAAATATTCTGTCTTACCTTTTCGGGATGCTCGGCATTGTCGGTAAGAGCCTGAGCGTCTGCAATCATAAGGTATATATCATCATATTCGCCCGAATTCTGGAGCTTTACTCTCTCCTTGAGCGAACCTGCATAGTGACCGACATGAAGTCTGCCCGTAGGACGGTCACCTGTTAAAATTACTTTTTTCATAGGTTTCTCCTTTGTTTACCTTGATTCAAAGGCAAAATTCTTTTCTATGATTATATCACCATAAACAACAGCCGTCAACATTTGTAAAAAAGCTAAAAGGAAAAATATTCCATAATAATTCCCATATATTTTATGCCACAAAATTCGACAGAATGTTGCATAAGACACACGCAAAATTC
>OHWL01000312.1_pt1 | contig 12646 bp, 7 predicted proteins | sample 1579711 | NCBI WGS metagenome assembly OHWL01 (sample SAMEA3882523, study PRJEB24775) | human gut metagenome | biome: human-associated habitat; feature: intestine environment; material: feces | place: Netherlands | collected 2009/2010 | reverse complement strand
TCGTCGCGCTTCATTTACTATATGAAGACCTTCGGCTTCCACTCCGTACACGGACGCGCCAATGCCATCGCTACGGGTGTGAAGACTGCGAATCCGCGTCTGAACGTTTGGGTTACCTCGGGCGACGGCGACTCGCTGGCCATCGGCGGCAACCACTTCATCCACGCGATCCGCCGCAACATCAACCTCAACGCGATCCTGTTCAACAACGAGATCTACGGTCTGACCAAAGGTCAATATTCTCCGACCTCTCCACGTGGTTTCGTCAGCAAGTCGTCTCCCTATGGTACGGTAGAAGATCCATTCCACCCGGCAGAGCTTTGCTTCGGTGCCCGCGGCCGTTTCTTTGCCCGCGCGGTAGCTACCGATGCTCCGGGGACAGTGGAAATATTGAAGGCAGCCATGGCTCACAAAGGGGCTTCCGTTTGCGAGATTCTGCAAAACTGCGTTATCTTCAATAACGGTACGCATGACTCCGTAGCCAAAAAGGAAGACCGCGCCAAGAATGCTATCTACTTGAAACACGGCGAACCAATGCTCTTCGGCGAGAACAACGAATACGGACTGATGCAGGAAGGCTTTGGTCTAAAAGTCGTGAAACTCGGTGAGAACGGCATTACAGAGAAGGATATCCTCATCCACGATGCCCACTGCATGGACAACACCCTGCAACTGAAGCTTGCCCTGATGGAAGGTCCCGACTTCCCGATTGCACTCGGTGTTATCCGCGATGTGGAAGCTCCTACTTACGACGATGCTGTTCATGAACAAATCGAAGAGGTGTCTGCCAAGAAGAAGTATCACAACTTCGAGGAGTTATTGATGACGAATGATACGTGGGAAGTAAAATAAACCACTAAGATTTATTAATATCATGTTTGCACGAAACAAATAAGGTGCAAACATGATATTAATTTCCTAAAAGTAAGAGTACCTCCCTATCCTTTCTCTCCCAAACATAGATACTTATTACGCCAAACATGCAGTTCTTCCATCAAGAATAACTATATTTGCCACAGTAACCATAGTAGTCACATTTTGAAAGTAATTCTCTGATTTATACTGGCTTAATATCAATCTCACAAACCGCAGGCTGATAGCTCTTTCGTTCGAGTAATCCTTCCCGGATAAAGGTCAAAAACACTCCCACCCTGAAAAAAAATGCAACCACTGCAACTGCACCAGATTTTATTGTAGTGATAGAGCATACCTCCGATGAACAAGGCTACCAATAAGGGTCGACAACAAGACTTCAAGGGAAGAGAGGGAAATTGTGGAATACCTACTGTGGATTTTTTCCACATCTCCACACCACAAACACCCGAACTTCCCTTTTTCCCGATAGAAAATAAGCAATTGATTATCAACATTATTCATCCTTAAAAGGATAGTCTGCCTTTCGTTTGGCATACCTCTTGCTAAAATATCTGCCGAAAGGACGTAACATTTATAATAAGATAAATCAATTATTTTTCAGTAGTATGAAAATCAGGATGAGAAAACGGTGTGACATTCCACATTCAGCGTCGCACTTCCAAAAAAGTTTGATTATTGCAAGTTGGTTATTAACATTTCTTTTCACCGGAACAGCCTTTGCACAAGAGAACCGAACCATTACAGGCATTGTAAGAGATGTAACGGGAGAACCGCTTATCGGTGCCAGCGTCATACAGAAAGGCACCAACAACGGCGTCATTACCGATGTGGACGGCAACTTCACACTGACCGTTCCTGCAGATGCAACACTCTCTATCGCTTACATGGGCTATGCTACTCGGGAGATAAACCTGGCAAAACGAAAAAAGCAAGGCGACCTGAAGATTACACTCAGCGAAGATACCCAGCAACTGAAAGAAGTCGTAGTAACGGCAATGGGTATCAAAAAAGACACGAAACGTGTCGGCTATGCCATCAGTACCATCAGTGCAGACGAATTGGTAAAGGCAGGAGCACCCAACTTTGCCTCTGCCATGTACGGTAAAGCACCGGGAGTCCGCATCACACAGACACAAGGCGGTTCTGCCGGAGCTGTCTCCATCAACGTACGCGGACTGACTTCCATCACTGGAAATAACCAGCCACTCATCATTCTGGACGGTGTACCCATCCGCAACGGCGGCACGGGTAAAAGCACGGACTTCGCCGAATTTGGCAACGACGGACAAATCCGTTCCAATGGTCTGGTAGACATCAACCCAGAGGACATCGAGAGCCTCAGTATTCTGAAAGGAGCTTCCGCCACAGCTCTCTACGGCTCGGAGGCTGCAAACGGTGCGGTAGTCATCACTAGCAAGCGCGCCAAAAGCGGCAAGCTGACGGTGGACTTCAATGCCCAAGTCATGGCAAACTTACCGGCTTATCTACCAAAAGTACAGACCGTATACGGGCCGGGAACCTACAACACCGCATACAGCGATTATGAGAAACAGACGGGAGGCTTCTATCAGAGAACCCTAAACGGACAAAGCTACAAAAGCCTCCGTTCCACCACCTTGTCCTTCGGCCCGAAATACGACGGCAGCGAGGTACTTTACTGGGACGGGAAGATGCGCCCCTACCAGGCACTGACCGACAACCCGTGGAAAGAGTTGTTTCGCACCGGCTGGACCCAGACTTACAATCTCGCCATCTCACAAGGGACGGAAACCACCAGCAACCGCTTCTCCTACACATTCATGGACGAGATTCCCAATGCCCTGACCGGAAGCTTCACCAAACACAACTTCAAGCTGACCGGTTCGTATCAACTGGCGAAACCGCTGAAACTGGAATACTCCCTTAACTACATCGTACAGAATGTAGAAGACCGCCCGCAAACCTCGCTCAACCTATACAGCGGTTTCGGCAACATGTTCTCCACCTTCCTGGACATTCCCTATCTGAAACAAAGTTACGTCACCAGTCTGGGATACCGTAATACCTTTGTCGGAGGAAACGCCACGCTGACTCCTGAGGAATCATGGGCCTACGACCCCAGTTACGCCACCGGAGTGAACAACATGCTGTGGAATATGTACCATCACCATAGCGACGAGACAGAGAACCGGCTCATCGGTATGATTCGCCCCACCTGGCAGATAACCAACTGGCTGAGTCTGCGCGCCCAGGTTTCAACTGATATCACAGATGTGAAGCAAACACTGAAATATGAAAGCGAACAACCCAATTCCCTATACGACCCCAACGGTAGCTTCCAGTCCATCAACCGCCGTTACGACATTGTCTATGGAGATGTTATGTTGAACTTCAACTATAATATCAACCGCTTCGACATTGCCGCCACCGTAGGCTGGACCGGACGCTACGAAAATATGAACAATATCAGGGTCTCCACCAATGGCGGGCTTGTCACGGAAAACTGGTTCGACCTCAATGCCAGCCGCTACACGCCAAGCAGTACCCTGCAACGTATGGAACTACTGAAAACCGGCTATATGGGTACACTGAGCCTGGGATGGGACAACTATCTATTCCTTGAACTGACCGGACGCCAGGAACGCTCGTCTACCCTAAAAGACCAAAGTTTTTTCTATCCTTCCGCCAATCTGAGTTTCCTCTTCACCCAAGCCTTCCACATGCCGTCATGGTGGAACTATGGAAAACTGCGCCTCTCATACGGTATCGTAGGAAATGCTCCTGAAACCTATACCGCCAATATCGTCTACGAGCAAGGTTCGGACAACGGATTCACCTGGAACACCATTCCCTCTTCATGGGGGAATGCAGATATCCGTCCGGAAAAGAAGTACGAATACGAGATAGGTCTGGAAAGCAAGTTTTTAAACAACCGGTTGGGTATAGATGTATCTTACTACAACAACCGTGTAAAGGACCAGATACTCTCCACGCCGCAACCTTCCACATCAGGCGTAAAGAATGTGTTGATGAATGTGGGCGAGGTAGCCAACCACGGCTGGGATATATCAATCAGTGCCACTCCCATACTGACCAGAGATTTCCGCTGGGACCTGACAGCCAACTATGGTGTATATAAGAACAAAGTAGTGAAACTGGCCGATGGAGTGCCCTATCTGGAAATACTCAACTCCGGAGGTAGTGGAATAAAAATACAAGCTGTGGAAGGCCAGCCAATGGGTGACATCTATGCGCAGGTTCCCCAGGTGAACGAAAACGGTGAGTACCTCGTTTCCGATAAAGGTCTTTACCTCAACCAAACCGAATTGCAGAAAGTCGGCAACATCAATCCGGCAGGCGTAGGAGGTCTATTCAACTCTTTCTCCTACAAGAATGTATTCCTCGATTTCAGTATCGACTTCCGCATCGGAGGAGATGTTATCAACGAAATGAACCAATATGCCACCGCAGTGGGTCTGACACCCGAATCCCTGAAGTACCGTGATACGGAACACGGCGGACTATCCTATTACTATCCGGGCGACAACAATTCCAGCGGAATTCCGGTACAAGTAGACCCTTCCACGGGTGTCGGCCCCAACGGAGAGATAATCTACCACGACGGCATCATTCTTCCGGGTGTAGTGGCCTCCACTGGCGAAAGAAACACACGTATCATTCCGGCAGGCTATTACTACAACACCACCTATAATTGGGGAACGGAGGCCGAACAGCTGACATACCGCCATTCGGTATTCGACAATTCTTATGTCAAACTGCGTGAATTGACCATCGGCTACCAATTTCCCGAAAAGATGATCTCCAAACTGGGACTGGGCCGGCTGAGTGTGTCGGTCTTCGGACGTAATCTCTTCTACTTCTACAAAGCACTGAAAAACTACGATGCGGAGTCGTCCGTCGGAACATCCTGGGCCAACCAGGCTACCGTGGGAAGTTCTACCACAGCTACCCGCAGTTTCGGTGTTTCACTTCGTGCAAGTTTCTGACAAAACAACCATCCAAAAAACAAAAAAGAGTATGAAAAAGACAAAGATATTATCTCTTGTTTCATTGGGAGCATTCCTCCTGACAACATCAGGCTGTACGGATTATGACTTCGACAGCAAATACGAAGACCCCTCCAAAGTAACCCAAGTCACCATCAGTAATCTGATGGTAGGAGTCTTCCAAAAAGTAAAGGACTATGATGTTTACGAATACAACCGGTTCTTCGGATTCGATTCACAGTTTACGGGCAAGTATGCACAAACCTTCGGCTACTCCAACACTACGGATATGTATACCCCCGGCTATATACCCGCTATTGACGGACAGTGGGACAATGTGTATTCGGCACTGGCCCAGTTCCGTAAGCTGGAATCTCTCTACGAGGAAGAAAGCGCGGCAGAACAAGCCCAGGACGAGGCATTCTATCTTGCCGCCAAAGTACAGTTGTACGATTTCTTTGCCGCCACAGTGGACGTTTTCGGGGATATGCCTTTCTCGGAAGCTTGTACGCTGCCGCTTACCAACGATGTAGGTAAATCGTATGCTCATTATGACAAGGCCGAGGATATTTATAAAACCATTCTTGATGAGCTCAAAGAAATTGCTCCACGGTTCCGTTCCATCCCCACACCGAGGAACTTCAATACACAAGACTTTATCAACAACGGGGACATGGACAAATGGGAACGCTATGCAAACTCCTTGCGACTGCGCCTTGCCATGCGCGTAGCCGCGCAAGGAGACTTGCAGGCGGAAGGCCGTACCGCCATCAAGGAAATCCTGGAAAATCCGTCAGCCTATCCGTTGATAGAGGAACAAGAAAACAACATTCTCATTGTCAACCAGAAGTCTGGGCAACTGAACTTCACCGCAGGCCACGGACTGGGTGACTGGGTAACTAACCGACTTGCTTCGGGCGCCATCATCGACCGCATGCTGGGCCATGGCAACTATGATATGACCAGCAATGACCCACTGAGCGGCGTTTATGTGAAAGGAGAAGACGACCCGCGCATCCTGCTCAACTTCAATCCCGTGAAGATTACCAACCAAAACACCGGTCAATTGGACGAACACCGTTATCTGGGCACAGACCTTACCGTGGCAGATGAGCTGACGGAATATTACAACTCGCAGGCACAAGACGAAGTCAATACCAGCAACACCGGTTTCTCACAAATCACGCAGAAAGGTTTCTTTTGGGAAAACGATAAATTCGACATGCTGATAATGGCCTCACCCGAAATCCATTTCCTGAAAGCGGAATCCTATGAAATGGGGTATGGAGTGGCAAAGAATGAAGCAAAAGCGGAAGAAGAGTTCAAAAAGGCTGTCAGCCAGTCCATCACGCTTTACTACTATTACGACTCGGTAAGTACGGGTGAAAACGCACGCCGGTATAATGCCCCCACTGCCGAAGAAACAGCCTCTTTCGCTGCTGCCAAATGGAACAGCACGGAATATGCAGACAAGCTGGATGCTATCATTACCCAAAAGTGGCTGCATTTCGGTTTCCTAGCCAGTCGTGAGGCATGGAGTGATATCCGACGTACCGGCTATCCGTCCGGCCTGGCCTTCCCCGAAGTGGCCGGTACCATCACAAATGTGCCGAACCGCTGGAGATACCCGAATACGGAAGTCAACTACAATCCCTACTATAAAGAGGTGTCAGCCGAAGACACTTACTACCACAAACTGTTCTGGGCAAAATAAGGACTTTGTTCGCAAACCCATTTTGCCCGAAGAGTATATCATACTCACCACAGAATAACACGGATTAACACAGATTGCCTTAGGAGTTCTGATAATAAAGAGCTTTTAGCAGTGTTAATCCGTGTTATCCTGTGGTGAGTATGTATTTGCCCCCTCTGTTTCTTTTATTCCGAACAGTATCCCTCCTTTTTTAGAAATCTTAAGGATTTCCCGGTAGGGAGATTGCGGGAAACCACTGTCTTTAATGAACGACGGACAAACATCGCTTCCGCAAAAACTGAACTATAACATAACGGACTAAATGAAAAAGTATCCAAATGACTTGATTGGCGACATCATGAAAGCCTTCGGCAAATATGCCGACCGACCGGCATTCGTCATCGAAGACACGGCCTGCACTTATGGAGAGCTGGCAACTTGCGTACAGAAAATATCCTCCCTATTCAAGGACAGAGAAGACAAAATTATCGGCATCGTCGCAGAAAACAGACTGGAAACATACGCATCCATACTATCTGCACTGATTTGCGGAAAGACATACGTCATCCTGCATCCTTCCTACCCCAAACATAGGAACGACAGAATTGCCGACTCGGCAGGCATTCGCCTCGTGCTGCATACCGAGAATATCCATGTCTTGAACCTCGACACCCGGAATCTGGAACTGATATGTACCTCCGAAATAGAGCAGGCAGAGAACTCCGCCACGTTCCATGCCGCAGAAGACATCCTCCATACGGCAGAAGAGGAAAATGCCTACATCATCTTTACCTCCGGAAGCACGGGCGAACCCAAAGGAGTACCCATCTCCCGCCGTAACCTGAATGCTTTCTATACCGCCTCGGCTGGCAACTGGACGAGAACGACCGGATGCTGCAGATGTTCGAACTCACTTTTGACGTTTCCATCGTATCCTTTCTATATCCGCTGACGCTGGGTGCTTGCATATACACCGTTTCTCCGGAAGGCGTGAAATACATCAACGTAATTGAAACTCTGGAAAAATACGACCTGACCTTCGCTGCCGTGGCCCCTTCACTGCTCCAGCTGCTACGTCCCTATTTTCCGGAGATACACCTCCCCGCACTTAGATATCTAGTGGTTACTGCCGAGGCTTCTGACGCGGAGCTGTTGGATGCTTTCAGAAAATGTGTCCCCAATGCCTCTTTCATAAACCTATACGGACCGACAGAGGGAACCATCTACTGCACTGCCTACCGGATACCCGTCACCTCCTGCAAGCATCACAACGGCATGACCGCTATCGGAAGGCCTTTCGAAGGCATCGATGCCCTAATTATGGATAACGACGGTCGCCCGCTGCCTACCGGAGAAACCGGCGAACTATGGATTAGCGGCAATCAAGTGATGGGTGGATACTGGAATGCTCCCGAAAAAAACGGGGAATGCCTCGTAGAGACCGCCAATGGAAAAGTATACTACAAGACGGGAGACCTCTGCCGGATGGATGCCGACGGTGACATCATCTATTGCGGACGAAAAGACTCACAGATAAAGATACAAGGATTTCGCATCGAGCTGAGCGAGATTGAACATGTGGCAAAAAACTTTTTCAACGGTGAATGCCGTGTAGTCGTCATTCCCAAATACGACAACGGCAATCAGTGCGAACTACATCTCGTCGTAGAGAAGAAACAGCTCGACAAACAGCAGATGGAGGAATATCTGTATAGCAGGCTTCCCTACTACATGATTCCCAAGCATATGCATTGCCTGGAACAGTTTCCGCTGAACACCAGTAGCAAAACAGACAGAAAGAAAATACAAGAACTAATTTAAACTTGACAATGGATACACAGACTATTTTGAATGAAATGAGCCTCATCTTTCGGGAGGTACTGAAAAGAGAGAACATTGTACTTGACAATGAGACCACCGCCCAGGATGTGGAAGGATGGGATTCACTGACCAACATGCAACTGATAAACAAGATAGAGAAGAAATTCAATGTACGCTTCACCTTCAGAGATATTGTAAAACTCAAAAACGTGGGAGACATCTGCCATGCCATTTTAACCAAAACCAACTAGGAAATGTCATTCATATCCCTGAACTTCGTCGTACTGTTTGCGTGTACTTTCATTCTATACCATACGCTTCCTTCACGATTCAGAAAAGCGACCTTACTGACAGCCAGCTGCCTCTTCATAGGCTTCTACCACCTCGCTTTTCTGATAACGGCCCTCATCCTCACGCTTACCACCTTCTACCTTGGCAAATGGATAGGACAGGCCAAGCGGGAAAGCGGCATGAAGGGAATTTATTTTTCAGGTGTGTGTTTTCTGGTTGTAAGCTGGTTGGCATTCCGGTATGCTGACCGGCTTACAAACTGCCACATTCTCTTTCCACTGGGAATCTCTTTCTATACTTTCCAGGCCATTTCGTACCTGACAGAAATCTACTGGCAAGAAGAAGAACCGGAAAAGAGCCTGCCCGACTTCATGATATACATGCTCTTCTTCATGAAGTTCCTTTCCGGTCCCATAGAAAGAGCAAGTGACATGCTCCCCCAACTGAAGTCCTGCAAAGCCACGGACTATACATCCATGGTCTACGGAATGAGACTGATTGTCGTGGGACTGATAAAGAAACTGATACTGGCCGACTCCATCGCCCCATACATAGACGGTGTCTTCGGGTCGGTATACACAGCCTCGGGCGTGCAATTGCTGATGGCATGCCTCCTATATCCGATAGAGCTGTATGCCGACTTCTCCGGATATACCGACATCGCATTGGGAGGAGCGCGCATGCTGGGATTCAAGCTCAGCCCAAACTTCAACCGGCCGTTCATTGCACAGACCACTGCCGACTTCTGGCGCCGATGGCACATGTCGCTTTCATTCTGGGTACGCGACTATCTGTACCTCCCGTTGTCCTCGAACCTGCGTGGATGGGGACAATGGGGCGTATTTCTAAGTCTGGCGCTGACCTTCACGGGACTGGGTATCTGGCATGGTGCCGGATGGAACTTCGCTGTCTACGGACTAATTCAAGGTGTCATCATCTTCTACGAGATGAAGACCACAGCATTTCACCGCAGACTGAAAGCCCAATTGGGAAGCCGCTTATATGCCACATTATCCGTCGTAAGGACCTACCTACTTTTTGCCGTATCTCTGATATTCTTCCGGGCAAGTTCTATGGCCGAAGCGTTCCACTACATCAGCCACCTCTCCTTCGGCGTACATTACAGTTGGAAGGAAATGAACATCGGAATGCCGGACCACAACAGCATTGTGGCAGGAAGCGCACTCGTACTGATATTGGTTTACGAATATTTCATGTCCAAGCATGATTTGCTAGAAGCCCTCGGACGACAGCCGGCAGCCGTAAGATGGAGTATCTATTATCTGCTCGCCATAATACTTTTCACACTGGGACAGTTCAACTCGGACAGCTTCATATATTTACAATTTTGACAATAAAGACACATGATGAAGAAAAACAGCGAACGGAACGCAGCCATACGTTTCATGAAAAAGCTCTTTATCCTTTTTATCCCTTTTATAGCCCTACTGGCAGTCTATTTCCTGGACGACCCTTTCATGGTCCTGAAGAACTATGAACGATACGACCAAACCCCGGTTGTACTAAACGAAGGGCACGTGGGGTGGCAGATGTATCTGAACAACCGGGATACCATCCCCATCGACTCCTATATCATGGGAAACTCCTGCACTATGGCTTATCAATGCCATGAATGGGAGAAATACCTCCACGGCGGAAGAGCCGTACGGCTATTCGGAAATGCCGAAAGCCTTGCCGCCGTCTGCCTGAAGCTGAAGGCACTGGACAAGGCAGGTGCAACAATCAAGAACCTGCTGCTGATTATCGACAAGGAATCATTGCACAACGACCGTTGCCTGACCGGACATTCCAACATTCTGCCACCCGCCATATCGGGAATAAGCAGCTTCAAGTTTCAGAAGGAATTCTGCCAAGCCTTCTTCTACCCGAACTTTCTCTTCCCCTATCTGGACTACAAGCTGTTCCATACCTATCGCCCTTACATGAAAGGGGTTATAAACCCCTATGGCTCCACCCGAAACCCGGTAACCAATGACGTGTTAAATCCCAGAGAGAAAATGATAAAGGAAGAGGGAGATAAGTACTGGGAAAACCGGAAAGGAGAATTCACCAAAGAGAAAATGAAGAATTATAGAGACGGGAAATACCGGGAAGCCCCCCAAGTGCTCAGGGAAAAGCAAATCAATCTGTTGCAGGAAATAAAGTGGATTTGCCGGAAACATGATACCGATGTAAAAATCATTATCAGTCCCGACTACCTGCAAGTCAACATAAACCCTGCCGACGTAAAGACACTGAAGCGCTTCTTCGGAAAACGGAATGTATTTGATTTCACCGGTATCAACGAATACACGGAAGACATCCACAATTATTATGAACCGGGTCATTATAGGCCCGCACTTGGGAAAAGGCTGATGGAAAAGATATATGAACCTTATATCTTGTCACCGAACGCCAAATCTCCGGCATCTCCCAGCCCGGGAACGATATAGGAATGCTCGTTCATCTCCGGGTCGATTGCTGCACACCACAAGGTCACTTCATCTCCAGGGAACAGCTTTTCCAGATGCTCTACGCCCTGCTGGCTGGCTATGACACAAGCTATCTGCAACTTGGCCGGCATCCCCTTGGTGACGAAGGCCTTCCAGGCCAATTCCATACTTTCTCCCGTGGCAAGCATCGGGTCTACAATCAATAATGTCTTCTTGGACAAATCCGGAGTAGCGATGTATTCGATGTGTACATCCACCGTACGGCATTCCTTATCCTTATAATAACGGTAAGCGGAAACAAAAGCGTTCCCGGCATGGTCGAACATATTCAAGAATCCAGTATGCAAAGGCAATCCGGCACGGAAAACAGTGGCAATCACCACCTCGTCATCGGGTGTGCTGACCGACGCCACCCCCAAGGGAGTCTGTACCTGCTTGACAGAATACGTCAGTTCCTTACTCATTTCATACGCCATTATCTCTCCAATGCGTTCAATATTACGGCGGAAGCGCATACGGTCGCCCTGGACTGCTACATCACGAATTTCCGCCACGTATTGGTTCAAGACAGAATTTGTCTCGGCAAAGTTGATAACCTTCATAATTATAGAATGTTTTGATGTGCAAAGTAAACGAATTTCACCCAATTTGCAACATTCAGTTAGCAGATATTGTTATGGTTTTATAAAAGATTTCCTATTAGAGAAAAATTTCTCTAATAGAGCTTTTCTTTAAAAAGAAAGTATTACTTTTGTAGGCGAAAAACAAGGGACCTGCTGAAAAGCAGGAAAAAAAGAGCTTTTCTACACCCGTTTTTCCTTGTAAATCAAAGGTAAAAAGAGATTAAGGAAAGAGATTATAAACCAAATACCAACATTTTAAATCATTAAAAGAAATGGCAAATTTAGATTTAAGCAAGTACGGTATCCAAGACGTGAAGGAAATTATCCACAACCCGTCTTACGATGTACTGTTCGCAGAAGAAACCAAACCAGGTTTGGAAGGTTTTGAAAAAGGTCAGGTAACTGAACTGGGTGCTGTAAATGTAATGACAGGTATCTATACCGGTCGTTCTCCTAAAGATAAATTCTTCGTAATGAATGAAGCCAGCAAGGATTCTGTATGGTGGACTTCTGAAGAATACAAAAACGACAACAAACCTTGCTCTGAAGAAGCTTGGGCTGACTTGAAAGCTAAAGCTGTTAAGCAGCTGAGCGGCAAGCGTCTGTTTGTTGTTGATACCTTCTGTGGTGCCAACCCCGCTACTCGTATGAAAGTACGTTTCATCATGGAAGTGGCATGGCAGGCTCACTTCGTAACTAACATGTTCATTCGTCCTTCTAAAGAAGAACTGGAATCATTCGAACCTGACTTCGTTGTTTACAACGCTTCTAAAGCTAAAGTTGAAAACTACAAAGAACTGGGTCTGAACTCAGAAACTGCAGTTGTCTTCAACTTGACTACTAAGGAACAGGTTATCCTGAACACTTGGTACGGTGGTGAAATGAAGAAAGGTATGTTCTCTA